>Ga0256836_1000184_pt1 | contig 37587 bp, 36 predicted proteins | sample 4561380metaG_FD_185974 | JGI IMG/M metagenome (GOLD analysis project Ga0256836, IMG submission 185974) | Hydrothermal vent microbial communities from Guaymas Basin, Mexico - 4561-380 | ecosystem: Environmental > Aquatic > Marine > Hydrothermal vents | place: Mexico: Guaymas Basin | collected...
TCTAAGCCACTTTTTTTCGCTTCATCTTCAGAAATTCCCGCTGCTGCAAAGTTTGGCATACTAAAGAGTACCCAAGAGTTTTTACTAAAATCTGGTTTAAAAAAGTTGTGTTCTAAAAAGAGGTTTTGAGCAACTAAATGGGCTGCATATTGAGCGGTATGTGCAAACTTTGGAAAGTTTTCAACTACATCACCATTGGCAAAGATATTTTTGTTCGTTGTTTGGAGAGAGTTAGTTGTTGTTATACCTTTTTTACTAAAAGCCACATTCGCTCTTTCTAACTCTAGTTTTTCAATGTTTGGCTTACGACCTATGGCACTTAAAACTTTTTCGCTTACAAGAGTTTTTTCTTTAGACTCCTGTGTATAAGTTATCTCTAGTAACTTCTCTTTATAATTCACTGCTTTTACTGAAGCATTGAGGAGAAGATTGATATTTGGATGTTTTTGTAGTTTTTCTAAAAGATACTCAGAAGCTTCTGCATTTATATTTTTTAAAATACCAGAACCTCTTACAAAAAGGTTAATTTTTACACCCAAATCTGCAAGTATCTGAGTAAACTCTATGGCGATAGCCCCGCTTCCTATAATACTCAAACTTTTAGGCAACTCCATATCTTTAAAAAACTTATCGTTTGTCATCACCTCATCGACGCCGTCACCCTCATAAGCAACAAGGTTTGCTTTAGAACCAGTGCCTAGAAGAGCCTTGTCAAAGCTAATAATTTGCGAACTTCCATCTTCAAAAACGACCCCTACACTCGATGGCGTTTCAAAGTGTGCAAAACCTTTTATGATGTCGATATTCCCAACACTTCCAGCAAGCTCTTTAGCTGCAGCCGTTCGTTTGGTCAAAATCTCATCTTTACGTGCTTTGATTTTTTCCCAAACAAGTTCATAATGTCTACTCTCTAAGGAAACACCAAAGGCTTCTAAATTTTTAATCTCTTTTATATGCTTAGCACTTGCTTCCATTATTTTAGATGGTATACATCCTTGAAAAAGACACTCTCCACCAAGTTCCCCTAAAACATCTATAAGTGCTATACTTTTTTGAGGGTTTAATTTTGCATACTCTATAGCAACAGGAGTCCCAGCTGGACCAGCTCCAAGAACTACTAAGTCATATTTATCTTTTATTTTTTGCATAATATTTCTCCAAATATCTATTCAATTAACTAACTATTTAATTAATTTTAGCATAATATAGATAAATAGAGTATACTTATATAGATATATAAAGGGAAAAAATGAAATCAAAAAAAGCTTTTGGTTTATGGAGTGCTGTCTTTTTAGGCATAGGTTCTATGGTTGGAGCTGGGATATTTATAGTAATTGGTCAAGCAGGAGCTATCGCAGGTAATTTTGTAACATTTTCCTTTTTTCTAGCAGCAATTATTGCCCTACTTTGTGGTTACTCTCTGAGTAAACTAGCGACTACTTATCCTAGTCGTGGTGGGATCATAGAGTATCTTACACAAACTTATGGAGAGGGTTACATCTCGGGAAGTTTAGGCATACTTTTTTATCTTGCACAACTCATCGCTCTTGCAGCAGTTGCAAAATCTTTTGGAACATATGGAGCTACCTATATGGATGGAGGGGTGACACCTTTTTATACCAACCTCTTTGCCCTGCTTGTTCTTGGTGCATTTGTATTTATAAACCTTATCGGTGCTGCTGTTGTAGCTCGTGCTGAGTCTATCATTGTTATTGTCAAACTTATCGCACTACTTATCTTTACAGTAGGAGCACTCTACTACATCAAACCTGAAAACCTCTCTATCTCTCATGCACCAACAGCTGTCCATGTTCTCTTCTCTTTAGGTTTAACATTTTTCGCTTTTCAAGGTTTTAGTGTCATTACAAATAGTGTTGAAGATATGCAAGACCCACAAACAACTATGCTTAAGTCTATGATCCTTTCCATCATTCTAGTCGCTATTCTCTACATCTCAGTAAGTGTGGCTGTTTTTGGAAATCTCTCACTTGCAGAGATTATAAAAAGTAAAGATTTTGCACTTGCTGAGGCTGCACAACCTGTTTTTGGAGCTATTGGATTTAAACTCATTGCCGCCACAGCACTTCTTGCTACAGCTTCAGCCATAAATGCCACTCTTTATGCAGTTACACAGATTAGCTATACACTTGCAAAAGAGGGAAATCTTCCTGAAGTTTATGAGCATCATGTTTTTCACAATAGCGAAGGGCTTGTAATCTCAGCACTGCTAAGTATTCCGATGATACTTTTTCTTAACCTCTCAGAAATAGCCGCTATTGCTTCTATTATAGTATTACTTATTCAGGGATTTACACATACGGGGCATCTTTTTCATATACAAAAGACTGGGGCTTCTAAAATTCTTGTTATTTTAGCAATTTTTGGGACATTTAGTGCGGCTGGATTTGCTATCTTTTATACTGCAAAAAGTATAGCACATTTTGAACTTTACATAGTTCTTGCATTTATTCTTGCTTTTATTCTTGAAGTACTACTTAGGTATTTTACTCAAAGAACCATAGAGCAACAGATTAAGTAGTCTGAACTACTTAATCCCTAACTCAGAAAAAACCTCTTCAAAAAAGACACTTACTTTTATAAGTTCATCTTTCAGTGTTCCAAAGGCACGATCTTCTAAAACCCACTCTTCTACTCTTTTCATACTTTCACTCTTTTGTGACTCATCTAACTTCGTTGTATTTTTAATTGACTCGCGTATCATCTCTACATGTTTATGTGAACTCATTTTCTCATCCTTATTTTTTAATAGTAATCATATTTTCCATTAGCGATATCAAAACGAATCGCTGTTAACTTGTCTTGCATTATATCTAGTAAAATTTCTGCAGCCTGCTTATCATCTGCCTCAGGAACATCCCAGTCAGTAATTTTCATATTTGCATTAAAAAGTACCTCTACCTCTTTTTGTATCTCATCTTTTCTACTTGCTAACTCTTTTAATATTACATCCATTGTATTCTCCTTAAGTTTATTATACTCCTAAAAAAGTTAATACCATTAATATATCAATATATGTTGATATATTAATGGTATTCTGCTACAATTTAATTTATATAACATTGGAGATTTTATTTGAAGAAAAAAGTATTAGTCTTATGTACAGGAAATAGTTGCCGCTCTATTATGGCTGAAGCCCTAATAAATGCGAAACTCAGTGAGTGTGTTAAGGCCTATAGTTCAGGAGTTAAAGCGAGTGGTAAGGTAAACCCAAAAGCACAAGCACTTTTAGAAAAAAATAGCCTTTGGAGAGAAGAGTATCACTCTAAAGTTATAGATACAGTTATAGATATGGATTTTGACTTAGTTGTAACCGTATGTGACAATGCACAAGAGACATGTCCTATGTTTCCAAAAGCTGTCAAGACAATACATATGGGTTTTGAAGATCCAAGTGGGAAAGAGGATAGTGAGTATGTAAAAGCTTTAGAGCTTATTCACTTAAATCTTTTACCAATAATTAAAAAGGAGTTATGTTAATGGAAAAAAAAGTATTTAAAACTGGAAATGGTGTAAAAATCAACTTTTTAGGTGGTGTACAGAAGCAAAATATAGTCACTATGGTCGAGAACTGTGCAACTGGTCAGTGTGAATGTATGAGTGATGATACAAAAGCAAAGATAAAAGATATGAAAGTAAGCGGTAGTGATGGCGATGTAGCACTTGAGCTAGAGGGTGATGTGAGTGTAACAGAGATTCAAGAAGCATTAGCAAAATCAAAAGTGATTAACGACTAAGAGTAGTAAGGATGGAGATGTTCAAAGATTTTTTTGTTTACGGAGAGAAAGTAGATGGTTATGATGTACGAGTTATAAATGAGAGAGAAGCACGTGCTGCAGCGGGAATTCTATTTGCCTTTGGTATGCTCAGCCTTACAAACGCTGTTATGTTACATCATGGAGTTGTAACTCGCTACTTCATTAGCTTTTTTACTCTTGATTTTCTTATTCGTGTTATTAATCCTAACTACTCTCCCAGTATGCTACTTGGACGCTTTTTTGTACAGAACCAAACACCAGAGTATGTTGGTGCCGCACAAAAAAGATTTGCTTGGAGTCTAGGGCTACTTCTAGCACTCCCTATGTTTTACTACCTTGTTATCAACTGGCAACCGAACCCTATAAAAGTTCTTATCTGTACTATCTGTCTTTTACTACTTATCTTTGAATCTGCCTTCTCCATATGTCTAGGATGCAAAATTTATAACCTTGTAATGCCAAAAAAAGCTACACACTGCCCTGGTGGTGTCTGTGAGATAAAGAAAAAAGAGAAAATACAAACTTTTAATAGTGTACAGAAGTTTATCTTCGTACTCACTCTTTTAGTAATTTTCTCTGGAATTTATAGCTATACATATAAGCTTGAAAATAAAACACATATAGGAAAACTTGTTTCAGAGAAGATGATGAATGAAAAAGAGAGAAAAGCTTTTGAAGAGGCTGCCTATCTCAAAGAGTTAGCAGAATTTGAAGAGGATGAGGATTTTTAAAAATCCTCTCTCCCTACTCTATAATGTCACGTTGATCTTGAGTGAGAACTGCTCTAGTCTTGTAAATACACTCTATATGAATAATTGTCGCTTTAGCACGAAGTGATGCTAACTTCTCAACATCTGCTTTAAGTGATTCTGGTTTTTCACCCGCTAAAGTTCTTTTTACTATACTCGCTTCAAGAGGGTTTATCTGTTTTCCAAGAGCTTTAGCCCCACTCATAGTCTCTTGTCTAATAAGAAGAAGTTTCTCTTTTTGTGACTCTGTAAATGATACATCTTCATCATCCCAAAAAACTTTTACCATCATTGTTAAATGTGGCAGTTTCCCTTGAATAAGAAATGGTTTCGCCTGTACTTTTTTTTGTCCCTGTGCTAAAAGAGATGTTGATCCTATAGAAGATACGAAGATTAGTGTACCAAGAAGTGCTGTTAATTTTGTTTTCATACTATAAAGTTCCTTTTCTGATTGATTTTATAATGATAAGGTGTTAGTGTTAAGAGAATATTAAGAGAAAATAAATATATTGCACATATAAGTGAGGAGAGATAAACTCTCCTCTTCACATAAATTAAGGTTACTGTTGTGTTACAGTGAGGGCAAAAGGTCCTGTTCCTGTGTTGTTATAACCCTCTATTTTTACAAATACTTTTTCAGTTGTATCAACATGTATAAACAGACCATCCATATCAAATATATCTTGCTGCACTAAGTTTGCATCAGTTGCATATTCGTATGGTGTTGTTTTATCTACTTTATAGACTGAGACAACAATATCACCTGCATATGAAGCATCGTTATTATCCAAATCTTCAGTTAAGATTTGATAATCAGCTCCTGAAACACCATCAAAACTATACCAAAGAAAATCTCCAGACTCTACAAGGTTTCCTTCGACTTTCACACCTGATGTAAGTGTTATTGTGTTGTCAGTTGGAGTTTCAATGATTAAATCATATCTAATGTCAACATTGTAATCCATAACTGTTAGAGTATAATTGGTATTAGCCTCTAAACTCACTCTTTGAATCTCTTTTGTTAAATTAGCTTCATCACCAGTTGTTACCGCATTTCCAGTGCTAGACTCACTAACACCAAAACTTATATCACTCTCATCTGTAAAATTATCTCCTCGTATAGTATAATCTCCTGCAACCGTAGTAGTAAAACTATAGTAACTTTTATTTGCACTGCCTACTACTGCTTGTGCTCTATGTAGAGTGTCTAAAGAGAGAGCAAATGGATTTGTATCTGTTCCCTCTTTAGTTATAACACCGCTAGAACTTAGTGCAGGAAGTGTATATACATAAAGTTGGGCATTGACACTATGACTTCCTACCCCTGCAACTAAAGAAGTACCACTTAGAGCAACATCACCACCTATTTTACTGTAAGTACCTGCATCTGGAGACTTGATTGCAAAAACTTGATTAAAAGTATCACTACCATCATTTTCATAAATGTAAACGGCATTGTTATTAGGAGCACCAACAGCAACCCTACTACCGCTAATAGCAACACTCTCTCCAAAATAGTTACTAGAAGAAACTTCACCATCAGGTTCTAGTGTTGCACGAAGAGCATAAGAACCATTTGAATCTTTTTTATAGATATAGGCAACACCTGAATTATTTGTATTTACTTCACCATTTGATTCTCCAACAATAAGGTAGTCATCATCTATCGCAATATCTGATCCAAAGTAGTTATTTCCATCTGGATTTGGAGAAAGAAGTTTTCCTGTCTGAGTCCATTCAGTTGCACCTTTTTCAAAGATATATACTGCACCTTTAGCACTATCTTTTAATTCAGCTGACACAACAAGTGTTGTTCCATTAAGTGCTACTGCAGACCCAAAGTAGTCTGTCACATCGGCTTGCAAGTCGGATGGTCTTATCTGTTGTTCTAAAGTAAAAGAGTCACTACCATCATTTTTAAAAATATAAACGCTACTGTTTACATCAGCGATACCGCCACCTGCAACAATATAATCACCATCTATTGCTACAGAGACTCCAAGCCACTCATTTGAAGTGTTATCACCAAGAATGGTAGCCACTTTTTGAAATACTCCACTTCCATCATTTTTAAAGACAAAGAGTGCTCCACGATCGTTATTACTCGTATCACTATCATATCCTTTATCTCCAATAACAATATAGTTCCCATCTATCGCTAAAGAGCTACCAAAATCGTCACTACTTCTACTCGCATTTGCTTCAAGTTTTTGAACTTTTTCCAAGGTATTGCTACTGTTATATTTATAAAGATAAACTACACTTCTTCCATCTTCAATCAAGGCTCCAGAAAGTACATATGTCCCATCGGTATTAACTGTTTGTGCAAAACTTGTATCTGTTACATTGCTATCGGGCAATAACTCTTGTGTAAAGTTAACATCTTGACTCACAACTACAGTTGAAGCAGTTACACTATAATTAAAAGAAGTTGAAACAGAATCTGTGCCATCACTCACCATAACGGTAACAGTCGCACTCTCTACAGTTGTCGGTGTTCCAGAGATAACCCCACTATTAGGGTCTATAGTTAATCCAGATGGTAAACCAGAAGCTGAATAAATCAAGGTATCTGTAGTATCTGCATCTGTTGCATCAACTGATATAGTTACAGCAATATTTACCTCAGAACTTTGATCAGCGATTGCAGCTATTGTTGGAGCACTGTTAGCTGGAGCAATTATCACATGTGTTGCTTTTATCATAAAAGAACCAGAGCTAGCACCATTTTCACGAACTACTTTCAGAAGTACTTTTTCATCTGCTACTGCTTTTATATATTTCCCATTGAAATCATTTCCACTATGTTCATCACTAAATTCATATTTAAAATCACTTGTTTGACTCAATGCATACTGGTAGTATGTTGTTGTATCTGCTTGATATGCTGAGACATCTACATTACCCTCATAGTTTGCATCTGTAAAAGCATCTTCCCATTGAATGAGATAAATTTCATCTTTTTGTGCAGTAAACTCATACCATACTGGAGTGTATGTAGCATCTAACACTACACTTCCTACTGTTTCAGAGCCTAAAACAAGTGGTATTGCTTGAATTCCAGCTCCCCCACCACCGCCACTATTGTATCCACTTAAATAACCAGTGTCTGCAGAGCTAATATCACTAAGTGTACCACTCACAGATGCTTTCACTGTATAGGAATATGTTTTCGTCGTATTCACAGATGTGTCTTCAAACGAATTTAAAGCTCCAATACTATAAAGTAAATCATCTTTATAGATATAGTAACTGTCTGCTCCAACAACAGCATCCCATGTAACAACAATTTTATCTACATATGTTCCATCTGAAGCTGATATGTTTTGGGGGATAATTGTATTACTTGCTATTGGTGCTGTAATAGTAACGGGGATACTCAATGTTTTTCCAGAGTCACTTAGTATATTTAAGGTAGCACTTCCAACAGCTTTTGACTCCACGACAAGAGTTGGACTAGAGCTTGTATCTACTGTAAAGACAGCAGTATTTGAACTCTGAGCATCTATACCTTCAACTGTACCACTACTACTTCTTGCATCAACTATAACAACCTTATTATTACCATTAACAAGAGTGATTGTTGTCGTTGATGCACTAATAGATGCAGACGATGTTACCGGAGGTGTTCCTCCTGATGATGTACTACCGCCACCATCAGAACCTCCACTACATCCATTAAAGGATGCCACTAAAATTAGACTAAACAAAAATGTTATGACTTGAGATTTCATCTCACACCTCCATAAATAATAGAAATCATAACAATGCAAATAAAGCGAAAAAAGTATTCTTTATAAGTTCATTTACATTATAAACTAGAGACCAAAGAACTTAAAATAAAACTTAAAGTTTTACTCTATATTCATTAGTTTAATCCTACTAAACTTAAAAATCCTTTAAAATAGTAGTTATTATATGTATTAATTTCTTATCTTATTATTTTATCTTATATTATATTTGAATCAAAAACAGCTAGAAGGGAGATACTCTCTTCTCTTTTCACAATACGAAAATCATCAAAAGCATTTGCAGTTTCAATACAAACGAATTGTTTATAGTCACTACTTGTCATACCACTCATACGAGAACCTTTTTCAATCCATGGGTTCCAAACAATAGTTGACTTTGATTCTTCTGCAGAGATACTAATAACTCTATTTTGATCCTCTAAAGTTATTATTTTTGCCTCTCCATCATACACTCTATCAACTTCCTGATCTATCTTTATAAAAGTGAGCTGATGATGCTTTTCATCTTTTAATGTATCAACATAAATTTGACCTTCTAAGCCCTTTATTTTTATTTCACAGATCTCTGTAACAGATAAGTAACTATGAAGTGCTTGTGTTATCATAAACTCTTTTTGATCAAGATTTTTTGTTATAATCTCTACACTTAAAGTTTCAGACACTATGAAAATCACTTCAAGTTCAAACTTATAGTCCCAAATAGCACGACTCTCTTTAGTATCTTTTAGGAGGAACTTTACCTCTGTCTGAGTCTCACTCATTTCATTAATTTCTATGAGCTTAAAGAGTGCTGTACGAGCAAATCCATGAGCAGGCATACTCTTATCTAGTACTCCAAAACGAGGCCAACAGATAGGAATACCTCCACGAATAGCCTTTCCATACTCAAAGTCACTTGTAGAACTCAGCCACAGGATATCTTCTCTTCTATGGCGTTTATACTCAAAAATATGTGCACCCTGTAGTGCTATCTTCGCTGATGCAACAGCATTTTTCACCTCAATATACTCAAATCCATTCTCAAAACTTTTGATTACATTCATCTTATAAATGCCACTCTTTCATTGTGTGTCCTTTTAAACCATAAAATAGAATAACTCCATAACAGATAGCACCATAAAGATAAGCCCCTTGCATCCCACTAAAAGTAGCAATTTTCCCAAAAATCAAAGGAAGAAGAGCACCTCCGGCTATCGCCATAATAAGAAGGGCTGAAGCTTTAGCTGTATGCACTCCTAAATTTTCTAATGCTAAAGGCCAGATAGTAGGCCAAACCAGAGCATTAGATAGTCCAAGAAGTGCTACAAATGTTACACTATTTGGCAGTGTCATAATCCCACTCCATCCCCATAAAACATCAGATACAGATGTAGAAGTTGTAGAGCTAAATGCTACCCCAACTAAAAGAAGTGTCCCTAAAACAGAAGAGCCTATAAGCGCTCTTTTTTGAGAGATAAATTTCGGTATAAAAAGTACTCCAACAAGATAGGAAAGCACCATAAAAACCATCGTATAAGAGGTAAGTGCTGTTGCATTTGCGACACCTAGACTCTGTGCATAAAGGCCTATAGTATCTCCAGCAATCACCTCAATCCCAACATAAAAGAAAAGAGCTACTGCCCCTAAAATCACCCGAGGATAAGCAAATATACTAGCAGAATCACTCTCCTGTTTCTCAAAAGCCACCTCTTTAAGAGAAGAGAACTTCACAAAAAAAGCTAAGCCGCCAAGTATAAACGCCATCACAAGATAGGGTTTTATAAGTTGTGTAGCAATACTCTGTAGTTCAAGAGAAGAGAGAGTCTCTACACTTCCAAGCCCTGAAAAGATAAAAACACTAAAAACAAGAGGTGCTAAAACACCTGCACTTTTGTTTATAAGTCCCATGATGCTTATTCGCATCGCTGCACTCTCAATGGGACCGAGTAAAACTATGTATGGATTAGACGCTGTTTGCAGAAGAGTAAGCCCTGTTCCAAGTGTAAAAAGTGCTGCTAAGAAGAGTCCAAACATAGCGTTTAATGCAGCGGGAATAAAAAGAAGACTTCCAAAAGCCATCACTCCAAGACCTAAACTCATACCTCGTTTATAGCCAACTTTCTCAAGAACAAACGCCATAGGAAATGCCATCACAGTATATGCGATGTAAAATGCGAAAGTAACAAAAAGAGCCTCAAGATCACTCAAGTCACAGATCACTTTTAAAAAGGGAATAAGTGAGCCATTAAGCCATGTTACAAAACCAAAGATAAAAAAGAGTATGCCTATGATTATCATCCTCTTAAACTCTCTAGATATTTTGAAACGCCATCTTCATCATTTGTCTCTTTGAGAACAATGTCCGCTGCATCTTTCACTTCAGGCTGTGCATTTCCCATGGCAACTGCAGTTGCTGCTAACTCAAACATCCCTATATCATTAAAGTTATCACCAAAAACAGTAAGCTTATTTAAATCAAACCCGAGAGCTTCACTTACACTCTTTATGCCGTGAGACTTATCTGCCTCAGGATGGAGTATAGTTAAAAAGTAACATCCAACATAGGCTTCAGGAGCTAAAATAAACTTTAGCGTATTACCAAACTTATCTTCTAAATGCTCATGTAGTTCTCGGAGTTGGGACTCCTCACCCATATAGACTATCTTAAAGTTTTTCTCAGCGGCTCTAAGTCCCCTAAAACTTTGAAGATTATCATCACTTGAGTAGCGTTTAAGTACCTCTTTTTGATAGCTATTTAAGATGGTGTCATGTAAAAAGCCCTCTTTTAAGCTCTTTTCATCTTCAAGGGAGAGTAAAAAAGGGTAGATTCCAAACTTCCACCCCTCCTCTATAATCATATCAGTTGCATCCCTACCCAGTGTTTTTGTCTCTATAATTTTTTTATCCATTGTAGCGATAAGAGCACCATCAAGTAAAATCATCGGAGCATTTACAGAGACTCCCTCTAAGAACTGTGCCGTTTTCATATAGGTTCTCGCAGTTGCAATTCCCATAATGTTCTCTTTTGCATACTCGTTCCAGATTTTTTTAGTATAATCACTTAGAGATAAGTCCGTATTTAAAAATGTATGGTCTAAATCAGTTATGTATATTTTTTTCATAACATGATTATAACAAAAATCAGAAAGGTTCAGTGGTGAAAAAAGCAGTAGTGACAGGTGCAAGTTCAGGGATAGGAGAAGCTATAGTCAAAAGACTTCTTACATTAGGCTATAGCGTTTTAGGGGTGAGTCGAACCATCACAAGTAAACAGTTTGAGAGTGAACACTTCAGTGCACTTCAAGCAGATCTCTCCGATGAGAAAGAGACTCTGTCTCTATGTAAAAAGCTTCAAAAAGAGGAGCTCTTCATTCTTATAAATGCAGCAGGTTTTGGAAAGTTTGAACCACATGAAGAGCTAAGTTTCAAAACCATTACAACTATGACATTTTTAAACCTAACCGCGCCTATGCTTCTAAGTAACACGCTACTGAGAAGTCTCAAAAAAAATGATGGCTACCTCATCAACATAAACTCTATAGAGGCTCTACGAGCGAGTAAATTTGCAGCTGTCTACTCTGCTACAAAAGCGGGGCTTAAAGCCTTTGGAGACTCTCTTTTTGAAGAGACACGTAAAAGTGGTCTCAGCATCACGAACATTAACCCTGATATGACAGAGTCCTCATTTTATGATGCTCTTCGTTTTGATGTCAGTACAAAAGAGGATGAAAAACTTTTTGCAGAAGATATTGCGGATGCGGTGAGTCATATTCTCACTATGCGAAAAGGTGCAGTAGTGAGTGAGTACACACTAAGAAGTTTAAAGTTTGGGATCTCTAAAAAAAAGGTAAGTTTATGATTTTATATCTAGTTTGTTACTGTTAGGTTCTTGTGTTGATTTTAAGAAGTTAAGATTTTTTTGAATCTGTTTCATTGAAGTTGCAGTCTCTTCTTGAAGAGTATAAACAAGTTCAGAAGCCTCTCTTACAAGATATAAAGCTTCAGTCATCTCTTCTTTATTCTCTAGTTGTGGAATATCTTCCATCAACTTTGAAATTTTATCTGTATCTTTTTCAACTAGGGCAATCTTTAGCTGATTAAGCCACATTCGTAGATTCTCTCCATGCTTCTAAAAGACCTTTAAAAACTTTTGAACACTCATCTATCTTCGTTGTATCATTTTGAACAAGTGCTTCTGAGAGTAGCTGAATTTGGTAGTTATAAAGTCCACTAAGGTAAACTGAAATATCACCTGCACTCATATCCAAAACTTCAATTAACTCAACAATAATACTAATAGAACGATTTGTCCAGTAAAATTTCTTCTCGATATTTTCATCTTTCATCGCTTTTTTTGCCTGCGCATTAAAACGAAGAACTCCTTCGTAAAGCATTGAGATTAACTTCTCTGGAGATTCTATTCCTATATTGTTTTGAGTATAAATATTGTGAGCTAAATTTGGTGACATGTCAAATCCTTTTTCGTCATCATTTTTTGTTTCTTTCATGGTAAGTACATCGACCTCTCTCTTAATTTCTTTAGAGTTATTTGACTAAATACTCTTATTTGTTCGCTGCAATTTCTGCATTTATCATCTGAGTAAACATATCTGAGGCATTATTAAACCTACTGATCATTAAGTCATAAGCAGCAAAACGTTTTGCCATTATGTTATAACTACTATTTAGACGTTCAACTGCTCTTTCTCTCTGCTCATTTAAAGATTCCATTCTTGTATCTATAGACTCTTTATAGTCATCTAAAATATTTCCATACTTACTATACTTTGCCACTTCGTCTTCAAGTTCAGCAAAAACACCATCCACTTGAAGTGTCGTTCCATCATCTTTTGTAAAAGTACCACCTACAAAAAATGCTTGTACACTTGTTGGATCATTATCTAACTTTTCACCTAATGTATCACTGTCTAAAGAGAGCCTTCCATCTGAATCAAGCTCTATTCCAAAATCTTCAAGCTTTCCTGCACCGCCACCCACAATAGAAAGCATATTCACTAACGAAGATTTCATACTTTTGATTGTACTATCACTCGAAAAGACACCTCTTTCTGAAGCTTCTTGAGAAGACTTTGTGTCAGTATTTAACTGTGTCATTGCAGAGTTATATTTATCTACAAAGTTAGTTATTCTCTCTTCTATATGCTCTCTATCTTGTTTTACACTGACATTTACAACTTTTCCTATTTCTGCTTCTTTTAGAGTAAGTGTCACTCCAGCTAAGAGATCATCAACTTCATTATTAGTTCGAGTAATTGAAACACCATTGAACTTAAAACTAGCATCTTCTGCAGGTTGCACATTAGCCATGTCTGTAGTTAGTGCTGTATTTAATTTTTCACCTGCTCCAACAACATCTGTAATAGCTATCTCTTGATTTGTTCCCGTATTGGCTGCACTCAAAAGCAATCGGAAATCACCATTAGCAACTTGAACAATAGTCGCATTTACACTCTCCCCAGCATCTTTATTTATTGAATCTTTAATACTTTCTAGAGTTGTACTTGCATCATAACTAAATGTAAATGTTTCACTACCAACAGTTAGTTCTAACTCTCCACTTCCTGTAGCTATTTTTGCATCACGTGAACCAAAAGTACCACTCTGTTCTATCTCTTTTGTTGCTAACTTTTCAACTTCTATTGTAAAGTCTTGAATATCACTACTCTCTTTAGCACTAACAGTTACAGCATCTTCATCACTAGTACTTGCAGTACGAGACTCAAAAACACCATATTCGGTTAAACTTTTAAGACTTTCATAAACATTATCCATATATGCATCTACAACATTATAAGCATCCAGTTTACTGTTTTCTGTTTTTAAACGAGCATCAACAGGAGCTACAAACTTTGCTTCATCTGCTGCTCTTAGTTGATCAAGAACATCTTGTGTAAGTATGCTAGATCCCGCTCCAAGTGATGATATACCCATAACAAATCCTTTTGTTTAATAATCTTTCATTATTCCAATTTATATTAACTATTATATCGGTTATTTTTATTATTTATTTAACTCTATATCTATAAATTTAATATTGGTACTTTTTATGCTAGAATAGATGTAATCTATAAAATAGGAATTATGTACAATGTTAAATGGAAAAAATATACTTATTACTGGTGGAACAGGCAGTTTTGGGAAAAAATTCGTACAAACTATTTTAAAAAAGTATAAACCAAATAAAATTGTAATTTTTTCAAGAGATGAACTAAAACAGTTTGAGATGGCACAGAAGTATAACCATACTTGCATGCGCTATTTTATTGGAGATGTTAGAGATTTACCCCGTTTGGAAAAAGCAATGAACGGTATAGACTTTGTAGTACATGCAGCAGCATTAAAACATGTTCCTATTGCAGAATATAACCCAATGGAGTGTATTAAGACAAATGTAATGGGTGCTCAGAATGTTATAGATGCATGTATCTCAAATAATGTTTCCTATACAATTGCATTATCTACAGATAAAGCTGCTTCTCCTGCTAATCTTTATGGTGCTTCAAAACTTGTATCAGACAAACTCTTTGTAGCTGCAAATAATTTAACTGGTAGCCATAAAATAAAATTTTCAGTAGTAAGATATGGAAATGTTTTAGGTTCTCGTGGATCGGTAATACCATTTTTTAAGAACCTTATAGCAGATGGAGCAACATCACTTCCTATTACTGAACCTGAAATGACACGCTTTTGGATTACACTTCAAGAGGGAGTAGATTTTGTACTTACAAACTTTAAGCGTATGCAAGGAGGAGAGATTTTCGTTCCAAAAATCCCCTCTATGAAGATGACAGAGATGGCAAAAGCTATAGCACCAAACTTAGAACAAGAAGTAATAGGTATTCGACCAGGAGAAAAACTACATGAAGTTATGTGTCCTCTTGATGATTCACATCTTACATTAGAGTTTCATGACCACTTTGTCATTAAACCTAGTATTACATTTTCAGCACCAATTGATTATACAAAAAATAATCTTAACGAGATGGGAAAAAGTGTCAAACAGGGCTTTGAATACAACTCTAGAGACAACACTATTTGGTTAAGTCATGTAGAATTACTTCAAAAGCTTAAAACTACTAAAAATGAAGAGAAGTAGATGCTTAGTTACTCTACACAACTAATAGATGAAAATGATATAAATGTTGTTATTGATGTTCTTAAAAGTGACTTCTTAGCACAAGGACCAAAAGTTGAACAATTTGAACAAGATCTGTGTGCCTATACTGGAGCAAAACATGCCATTGCTTTTAACTCTGCAACCTCAGCACTTCACGGAGCCTATAGTGTCTATGGTATAACACAAGGGGATGAAGTAATCACCTCCCCAATAAGTTTTGTTGCCACTTCAAATATGTTTGTAGAGTTAGGTGCAACACCTGTTTGGTGTGATGTAAAACTTGATGGAAATATTGATGAAAGCAAAATCGAAGCACTAATAACAAAAAGAACAAAAGCAATAGTACCTATTGATTTTGCAGGAAAACCTGTTGCTATTGAGAAGATAAATGCGATTGCTAAACAACATAACCTTTTAGTGATTCAAGATGCAGCCCATGCACTTGGTTCTAGTATAAATGGTGATAAAGTTGGCTCTTTCTCAGATATGACTATATTTAGTTTTCATGCTATAAAACCCATTACTACAAGTGAGGGTGGTGCTGTACTTACTAACAATGAGAAGTATGCTAAAGCTTTACGACTCTTTCGCTCCCATGGAATTATAAAAAAGCAACTCTGGAGTTCAGATATGGTAAGTATGGGCTATAATCTTCGTATGACAGAAGTAGCTGCAGCTCTTGGCTCTTCACAACTCCAAAAGCTTGATACTTTTATACAAAAACGTAATAAAATTTCTGATTACTTTGATAATAGATTTAAAAATGAGAAACTTTTTTTAACCCAAAAACTAGAATCTAATACTATAAGTTCAAGACACCTCTACCCTATCATCCTCAACCCTGAACTTCACTGCCTAAAAGAAGATATCTTTAAAGAACTTCAAGAGAGAGGACTCGGTGTGCAGGTGCACTACAGACCTATCTATCAAAACTCCTTTTATAAAGAAAAATTTGGGAAGACTGTACTTCCTGTGGCTAATGATTTCTACCTCTCAGAGATTTCTATACCCTGTAATCAAACGATGAGTATGAAAGATGCAGAGTATGTAGCAGATACATTTTTAGATGTTATCCATAAATATTCCCACAGAGGATGTAGTTTCTGATGAAAAATACTATCGCAATTATTCCTGCTAGAGGTGGTAGTAAACGTATACCTCGAAAAAATATTAAAGATTTTTTTGGAAAACCACTGATTGCATACTCTATTGAAGTTGCACTTCAATCGGGACTCTTTGATAAGGTGATTGTTTCAACGGATGATCAAGAGATTGCTCAAATAGCTAGAGAGTATGGAGCAGAAGTTCCTTTTATGCGCTCAAATGAACTGAGTGATGATTTTACAACGACTGGTGATGTCATAGAAGATGTGATTGAAAAGCTGCAAAATAAAGGAGAAAAATTTAATTATGTCTGTACTATCTATGCTACAGCACCACTTCTTCAACAGCAGTACCTTAAAGAAGGGTTTCAAAAACTAAAAAGTTCAAATGCACACATGACTTTTAGTGCAACATCTATGCCTTTTCCAATTCAAAGAACTTTTAAGATTATGAAAAATGGCAGATGTCAAATGTTTACTCCTGAGTACTTTAAAACACGTAGTCAAGACCTAGAGGTTGCATACCAAGATGCAGGCCAATTCTACTGGGAAAACCTCTCTATACCCCTTAACGATATAGCCTTTGGAAAAGACTCTATAGCTATTATTTTACCTCGTCATTTAGTACAAGATATTGATACTCCTGATGATTGGAAGAGAGTAGAAAAACTCTATGAATTATTAGAAGCAGACAAAGAGAAAAAAAATGTCAAAAGCTAAAACAATACTCTTTCGAGCAGACTCTTCTTCAAAAATAGGCCTTGGGCATATAATGCGAGATTTAGTTCTTGCTTCCCAATATGCAAAAAAAGGTCACAAGATTATATTTGCGACACAAGATCTTAAAGGCAACATAAATCACAAGATCCTGCAATCTGGATATCAAATCAAAATTTTACAATCTAATTCAAAAAAAGAGCTTGTAAACTTAATAAAAAAATTACATCTAAAACTACTAGTCCTTGATCATTATAAAATAACTTATAAAAAAGAGAAGTATATAAAAGAGAAAACCAAAGTGAAAATTTTAAGTTTTGATGATACCTATGAAAAACACTTTTGTGACATACTACTCAACCATAATATAAGTGCAGATGAAAAACGCTATGTAAACTTAGTGCCTAAACATTGTAAACTTCGTTGCGGTTCTCAATATACTCTTTTAAGAGATGAGTTTCTTCAAGAAAAAAAGAAAAAAACAGTTTTTATTGCGATGGGTGGTGCAGACATAGCACAACTCAATATAAAAATATTAAAAACTATAAAAAAATTTAAACTCTTTAATGTGCATATTGTTACTACAAAAACCAATAAAAATCTACTAACCTTACAAAAATACTGTAAAAATAAAAAATGGATTCACTTACATATTGACTCCATAAATCTTGCCAAATTAATGAAAAAGAGTGATTTTGCGATAGTTACTCCAAGTGTAACTTTAAATGAGGTTGTTTTTATGCAACTACCTTTTATCGCAATTAAAATAGTAGATAATCAACAAGATATTTATAAATATTTTAAAAAAGATTTTTTACTACTTCAAGTATCAGAAATAGATCAATTAAAACATAAAATTAAAGAACTGATAAAAAACAACGATATGTTTTTACAGAAACTCAAAAGGGAATTTAATGAATAAAGATAATTTTGTAGCAAAAGCAACTTCGAGTCAATTTTTACAAGCAAGAATAAAGTTAAACCAAAATGCGACAAATAATTTTGAACACTGGAGCATAAATACTATGCCTCAAATTCCATTGAATTCAAATATTTTAGACTTGGGTTGTGGCACAGGAAAACAGATAGAGAGTTTTTCACATTTACTACCAAAAACTTGTTTATATGTAGGCTGTGATATTTCAAAAGAGAGTATAGAGCTTATTAAACAAAACTATAGTGGACTACCTCAGCTAAAACTTATTAATGAATCTTTTGATAAACTAGAATCTTTTTTTGAAGATACTATGAAGTTTGATCTTATATATAGTTTTTATGCTCTTTACTATACTGAAAACTTGAAACTCTTAATTGAAAACATCTATAAAAAGCTCAATGATGGTGGTGTATTTTGGGTTGTAATGCCCTATAAGAATACAAATATTGAACTATTTAGTATTTTAGAAAAAATCTACCCTATTGATAAAAAAGTAACCTACTCAATCAATCAATTTTCATCTGATATTATCTCGAATGCAAGTGAAGTAAAATTCTCAGATATCGATGTTTCACTATTTGAAAACAAAATAAAATTTGAGTCATCTGCAGATCTCTTAACATATCTTAAAAATACAACTTTTTACAAAAAAGAGTTTGAAGAAAAAATAGTACAAGAGATTGAAAACAGTTTTACTCATGAGTTTCTTCTCACAAAAGAAGTCATCTCAATAAAGTTAACAAAATGAAAAAAATATTAGCCATAGTTGCCCACCCTGATGATGAAGTCTTAGGATGTTTTGGAACCTTAGCACGCCTTATACAAGAGGGAAACGAAGTCTATACTCTTATTCTTGGAGAAGGAAAAACTAGTAGAGATGAGAAGAGAGATATATCTAATAAAAAAGATGAGATATCTCTTTTAAACAGTGAGATTATGGATGCTAACAATATAATAGGAGTTAAAAAAGTTTTTATAGAAAGTTTTCCTGATAATCGATTTGATAGTGTTGATTTACTTGATATTATAAAGGTTATCTCAAAAGTAAAAGAGGAAATAGAACCTGACATAATATTTACTCATTTTGCAAATGATTTAAATATAGATCATCAAATCACATATAAGGCAGTTATAACAGCTACACGGCCTATGCAAGGTGAATCAGTAAAAGAGATTTATAGTTTTGAAGTACTCTCTTCTACAGAGTGGAACTTTCCTCTCTCTTTTTCTCCTGATACTTTTTATGATATTAGTGACACACTTGATTTGAAAATTCAAGCTATGCAAAAATATCACTCAGAACTGTGTAGATATCCACACCCTAGAAGTTTAGAAGGTATAGAACTAAGTGCTAAATACTGGGGTATGAGAATGGGGAGAAAATATATTGAAGCCTTTCAATCAGTTAGAATCATAAAATGAGAATAGCTATTTTAACAACAAAAGATCAATGGTTTCAAATGTATGCAGTAGATTTTTCTAAAAAAATAGGAGCTTCTCTATTCTATGACTATGCTACTATAAAAGGGTATGATATAGTCTTTATCTTAGGATTTCACACGATCATACCAGAAGAAATTCTAACAAAGAATAAGCATAATATAGTTATTCATGAGAGTGCTTTACCAAAAGGCAAAGGATGGGCTCCTATATTTTGGCAAGTTTTAGAAGGTAAAAATAAAATTCCAGTTACTATGTTTGAAGCAACAAAAGGTACAGATAATGGACCCATATATATGCAGAGAACACTTACTCTTACAGGTTTTGAACTTAATGCTGAACTTAGACAGAAACAAGCCGAGTTTACGATAGCAATGTGTTTAGAGTTTATTGACAACTACCAACAATATAAAGAACCGATAGATCAGATAGGAGAAGAGACTTTTTATCCAAAGCGTTCTGCTAAGGATAGTAAGCTCGATATAAACAGAACAATTAAAGAGCAATTTAATCTTTTAAGAATTGTAAATAATAACGAATACCCCGCTTTTTTTGAGATAGATGGGCATAAATATATTATTAAAATAGAGGAATCAGATGAAAATAGGTAATTTCAATTTAGAAACAGATGGAACCTACATTATTGCCGAACTTAGTGCAAACCATAACGGAAGTCTTAAAATCGCAAAAGAAACTATTAAAGCAGCCAAAGAAGTTGGTGCTAATGCTATAAAGCTCCAAACATATACAGCTGATACTATTACTCTTAATTCTAATAGAGAAGATTTTATCGTTAAAGGTGGTACTTTATGGGATGGAAAAAGCCTATATGAGTTATATAAATGGGCATATACCCCTTGGGAATGGCATGAAGAACTTTTTGCATATGCAAGAGAGATAGGAATAGAAATCTTCTCGTCTCCTTTTGATAGAACTGCCGTTGATTTTTTAGAAAAATTTAGCCCAGCAGCATACAAAGTTGCTTCATTTGAGATTACAGACTATGCACTAGTTCGCTATATTGCATCTAAAATGAAACCAATTATTATATCCACAGGAATAGCTACAATAGATGAGATACAGGATGTAGTAGATATATGTACAGAAGTTGGTAATGAAGATATAGTACTTTTAAAATGTACAAGTGCTTATCCTGCTCCATTAGAAGATGCAAACCTAGTAATGATACGAAACTTAGCAGAAACATTTGATGTAGTTACTGGATTCTCAGACCATACAATAGGTTCTACTGCACCACTAGTAGCAACAACACTGGGAGCAAAAGTGATAGAGAAACATTTTATACTTGATAAATCACTGGGTGGTCCAGATGCTGATTTTTCTATGGATAAAAAGGAGTTTAGAGATATGGTTCAAGCAATAAGAGATAGTGAAAAACTTTTGGGAAAGGTTGACTATAGTATGAATGACAAAAAAATCCAATCTCGTCAATTTGCAAGAAGTCTTTATGTCTCACAGGATATAAAAAAAGGTGATATATTTAATAAACATAACATTCGTAGTGTAAGACCAGGGTATGGTATGCACCCTAAACACCTGAAAGATATTTTAGGGAAACAGGCCTCTAAAGATTATTTTTTTGGAGATCGCTTCTCTTTAAATTAAGCCTATCTCTTTTCCAATAAGAACCAGGTAATATCATCCTGAGGAAAATTGTTATCTCTATGATAAACAAACTTATAGTCAATAAGTCGTAAATCAGGATACTTATCTAATATCTCACCGGCAAAATCTCTTTTAAAGAGTTTGTCACTATTTCCCCTATAACCAATACTTACTGGGGTTGGATTATAATACTCTGCAATCAAAATATATCTGTTTGAAGTATCATAAAGTTTTTGATACACTACGTCTAAGTAGTCTGGGCTTATATGGATTAAAACCCCCTTTATAAAAACAAAATCACTTCTCTCTTCTATCTCTACATCCAGGATCGACTCATGATATATTTTATTTACAAAAGGTAGCTGTTTCAGTTCAGATATAGCCTCATTACTAATCTCAACTGCAGCTATATTTACATCATTAAAAAGTTTATCTATTGCATGTAAGTTTAATCCTATATTAGAACCAAACTCTATTACACTTTTAATATCTGAGTTACATTGTTTGAAAATATCACTAAAGAAAGTAATATTATTTTTTACAATTTCTATACTATTTCTTTTTATATATTCTGAGGCCCACTCTGAAGATGCCCAAAAGACTTCCTGCTCTGTTTTGTATTTTTGCATCTATCTTCCTTTTTTTACAACAGACTGTTCAGTTATCTCAATAATTTTTTCTAAGCTTGCCCATAATCTATAGAGCCACTCATAATGAACTTTAATATAGTTTATCTTTTTCAGTTTTATTGCTTCTGGTGTATTTTCTCTCATAGTCTTTGCTAGTGCTATCTCAAAATCAACATGTTCTAAATAGGACATGAAAAGTGTTGTATAAGTGTTTACAAATTTTGGATTTGTATACTTATCTTTTACAAAATATATTTTATCAAGTAATTCATCTAGTTCTCTATTTTTAACATTTTTTATAAGCTCTGTATTATTAAGATTTTGAATCTCTTTTAAAAACTGTTCAACAAAGTCAAAAGTTTTCTTTGCCTGTTTCTTAACACTTTTAGCAAGTTTGAGATTTTCCTTTTGCTTAGATATATACTTTAACTCATTTTTAGATATTTCTTCTTCTGAAGGATAAGAGATGTCAAGTTTATCCTTAGACTCTGAAGTTATTAAAATATTTTCACAGTACTCTTGAAATGGAATCTCTATTGTATCAGGTATTCTAGCACCACCCTCTGTTGCATTATATATCTCCATAGGTTTTCTACTTTTAGAGTGTCCTATCTGTACAACAAAATCATTTAAAAACAATCTCCAGTATTTTTGTGTCGCAACTTCTCCATCTCCACCATATGCAGGAATATAACCATCAAACTTTTCATCAAACTTTTCACCATCTGTTCCAAAAACATGTCCTTGAGCATGAGAGCGACCATCCTTAGAAAAAGCCAAATCTTGACCAATAAAGACAAAATCTTTAAACTCTGCATTTATCGCTAATGTAAACAGATAGTTAGCACCACATAAGCCACCACCAAGGTATCCCCACTCATCTAAACCTAAGGCCATATTATGCGTATCTGCTCTTAAATATGGACAAGTAATTCCCCCTTTTATAGCAGCAAAAGCATCACTATGACATACTGTTGCAAGCATAAAAACTATATCTTTAAAAAAATCTGCTGGTATATCTGTAAAGAAATTTGCCACCTCTTTTATTCTTTCCATCCCTAAAACTATATCTGGCTTTATCCCTGCATTATAAAGTACAGGAAAACTTGCATCAACACTGAGAATGGTAAAATACTCTTGATATTTTTTAAGTATTGGCAACTGTTTTTCAAGAGATGGACCTGTTGAAACTAAAACTGCATACTTTCTCTTTTTTAAACTTTTTAAAACTTTTTGAAGCGATGGATGCCTAAACATATCTAGCATCTTTTCGGAGGAGTGTTTATATCCTGTTAGTGTGTCATCTAAGGAGTCACCCTTATCTTGTATAAAATGCTTGAGTATAAGTAGTATAGTGTCATTTATCTTTTTAGCTTGAGATAAATATTTATCATAATAACTTGAATAGATATCGAGGTTATACACCTTTATGTAAAATTTTGATTGTGTATCTATAATCTGCTTTGCTTTAAATAAGTTGACATCCCGTGTCAAATTAATAATAAGTCGTTTTTCAGAAATTTCTTTTGAAAAATCGATAAGGTTAAGGACTATATATATTAACTCTAATTCCGGCTCAAATATATAGACTTTCTTATGGTTTATATTTTTTAAAATCCTCTTGTAAAAAGTACCACTTCCTATCCCAAAGAAGTAGAGGGCATAGTAGTTGTCAAAGAGCTCAAACTCTTGAAGTTTTTTTTCTATGCTCTCTAAAGAGTTGTCAACGAGTGTTCCATCCCTATTATCAACTATTTTTAAATCACTTAAATTTTCTAAATCTGTAACAAATACCTCATAAGTCTCATTTGAAGCTATACTTTGTAACTTATTTGCCAACTCTATATCTGTGTCAAAAATAGCTTTAATGTTTTTAGTGAATATATCCAAGTTTGTACCTTAAAAAGTTGATTTTATATGTAAGTTAATAGCAACTAATGTGCCAAAATAAAGAAGAGAGTGAAAGATGTGGTAGCTATTGATAGAAAAGAAAAAAAGCTAGAGAAGTAAATTCTCTAGCTAAAAGTTTAAAGAAAATTACTACTGTAATAGTCTCATAACATTTTGTTGTACAGCATTCGCTTGACTCATAGCATAAGAACCAGATTGAGCTAAAATGTTGTGTTTTGCAAAGTTTGCAGACTCTGCCGCGAAGTCAACATCACGGATTTGAGATTCTGCAGCTGCAACATTTACTTGTGTTACAGAAATATTTCTTACAGTTGATTCAAGTTGATTCTGAGTAGAACCAATATTTGAACGAATTGAATCAATTTGTTTTAAAGCAAAATCCATAGTAAGGATAGTATCTTCTGCTGCACTTCTTGTTGTCACATCAGCAGTATTTGCTGGGTTACCAACACTAAGATTCACTAAAGTAGAAGCATCTTCAAAACCAGATAGACCAGCTGCACCTTCTGTTAAATCAACAGCAGACGCTGATGTTAATGTTAATTTACCAGAGTAAACTTGAGTTTCATTTGCACCACCACCATCTGTTCCCATATGAACGATAGCATCAGAATTTCCACCACCTGCACCACCAAGTGTAATGTCTCTACCTTCATTTGAAGTTAGAACTAATTTACCACCATCAAGTGTAGCAACTACACCAGTTTCATTTGATTTTGAATTGATAGCATTTCTTAAAGCACCATCAGAGTCAGCTGCTTTAACATCTACATCACCAATGTTAACACCATTAATAACTAGTGTAGCATTTGTAGAATCACTTCCTGTAATAGTACCAGCAGTAATAGAAGCTGTAGCTGTTGCTACTGTTTCTGCTGTAGCATGTACTCCTGTTTTACTTTCAAGTGCATTAATGCTAATTGCTTTAGCATATGCTGAACCATTTGTTTGTCCTGCTTCTGAACCAGCAACACTAACACCAACTGTTTCGCCATTGATAATAGCACTACCGTCAAAAGCAACTGATGCTGATGTTGCTGCACCGTTGTTAGCAACTGTTGCAGCAGAGTTTACTGTACCAGCACCTGTTGTAAAGTTACCAGTTTGATTAACATGTGAACCAATAGCATTTGTTTGAACATTTGAGATACTAATATCTACAGTTTCATCTTTATAAGCACCAATATGGAAAGCTTTATTTTGGAAAGTACCATCAAGAAGAGCTTGACCATTAAACTGTGTAGTTGTAGCAATATTTTGTGCTTCTTCTAGTAGTTTATTGATATCGTTTTGAATAGCTTGACGAGAATCAGTATTTTGACCATCAGAAGCAGCTTGAATTGCTTTAGTTCTAACAGTATTTAAAATATTTTCATACTCATCTAAAGCACCATCAGCTGTTTGCATTACACCAACACCATCATTCGCATTTGCAATTGCTTGACCAAGACCCGTTGACTGAGCACGAAGTTGATTCGCAATCGAAAGACCTGAAGCATCATCAGCTGCAGTATTAATACGAAGACCTGAAGATAAAGCTTGAAGTGATTTGTCAAGGTTTAAGTTCGTTTGTGTTGAGTTTCTGTGTGCGTTCATTGCCGCAATGTTTGTGTTAATTCTAAATCCCATAATAAATCCTTTTAGGGTAAGAGCCTTTCGCTCTAAGTTAATTTTGTATCTTGGCTTCCATGCCTTGATAATAGTAATATCGGTCACCCAAAAAATAACTTTAGAAAATTTAGAAAAAAATTTACATTTTACCTTTTTATCTTTTTTTGATACACTTTCGCAATTGAAAAAACTATACTACTATATATAGGAATACTATTTGAATTTAATTATCGTGGAGTCACCGGCAAAAGCTAAGACTATAAAAAACTTTTTAGGGAAGGGTTATGAGGTTATCGCCTCTAAGGGTCATATCCGTGATCTGCCTAAATCTCGTTTTGGAATTACTGTAGATGAAGAGACTAAGCATCTTATCCCTACTTACTCTGTAGCAAAAGAGAATGCTGCAACCGTCAAAGAGATAAAAGCTCTTGCAAAGAAAGCAGATACGATCTATATCGCGACCGATGAGGACCGCGAGGGTGAGGCTATTGGGTGGCATATTGCACATGCTATAAAAAAAGATCCTGAAGAACTACCTCGTATTGTTTTTCACGAGATTACAAAAACTGCTATTAAGCATGCTCTTGATTCTGCCCGTAAAATAGATATGGATATGGTAAATGCCCAACAGGCTCGCCGTATGCTTGACCGTGTTGTTGGGTATAAGCTCTCTCCACTTCTAGCATCTAAAATCCAAAAAGGGCTCTCAGGTGGTCGTGTTCAATCTTCAACTCTTAAACTCGTAGTTGACCGCGAACGTGAGATTCAAGCCTTTATACCTGTTGAGTACTGGACTATAGACACAGTATTTAAGAAAAACATCGATGCAAATCTCATCTCTCACAAAGGTAAAAAACTTACTAAGATGAGTATTGAGAACAAAGAGCAGGCTCTTGCTATAGAGAAGAGTGTCAATGCAGACAACTTTATCATAAGTAAAATAGAGACTAAAGAGCGTAAAAGCTCTACTCCTCCACCATTTATGACTTCAACACTGCAGCAGACAGCCTCATCTAAACTAGGCTTTACTCCTAAAAAGACTATGATGGTTGCACAGTCTCTCTATGAAGGTGTAAAAACACCAGATGGAACTTCAGGTGTTATCACCTATATGAGAACAGATTCACTCAACCTTGCAGCTGAAGCTATAGGGGCTGTTCGAGGCATTATTGAAAATCGTTTTGGGAAAAAATATCTTCCAAAAGAGCCAAAGGTTTATACTAAAAAATCAAAAGGAGCACAAGAGGCTCACGAGGCTATCCGTCCTACTATGCTACAGTTTACTCCAGAAGTAGCACAGAGCTTTCTAAAAGCGGATGAGATAAAACTTTACCGCCTTATCTATGAGCGTTTTATGGCTTGTCAGATGGAAGATGCAAGATTTGAGCAGCAGAGTATTATCTTTAAAGGTGATGAAAACGATTACCGTGCAAGTGGTAGAAAGCTCATCTTTGATGGTTTCTATGCAGTTACAGGAGCAGAAGATAAAGATAAACTTCTACCTGTACTCAAAGAGGGTGACAAAGCTGAGACACAGTCGGTAAAACCAGAACAGCACTTTACAGAGCCACCATCACGTTACTCAGAAGCAAGTCTTATCAAAAAACTAGAGTCTGAAGGTGTTGGTCGTCCATCTACTTATGCACCAACAGTAGCTACACTAAGCCAACGTACTTATGTGACTATAGAGAAAAAACAGATCATCCCAACTGAGATGGCGTTTACTGTAACTAAAATTCTTGAAGAACACTTTGCAAACATCGTAGATATTAGTTTTACTGCAACTATGGAAGAGAAACTTGATGAAGTGAGTGAGGGTCGAGTTGACTGGCAGAAACTTCTCTATGACTTCTACTTCCCATTTATGGATCAAGTAGCTGCTGGAAAAGAGAACATAGTAAGTCTAAAACTCGCAAAACCACTTGGAAGAACTTGTCCTAAATGTGGTGAGCATGAGTTACTTCTAAGAAGTGGCCGTTTTGGTAACTTTATCGCCTGTAGTGGTTTTCCTAAGTGTAAATACACAGAACAGTGTGATGAGGAAGGGAATAAAGTAGAAGAGAAAAAAGAGTTAAGTGAAGAGATATGTGACAAATGTGGCAAACCTATGATAGTGAAAAATGGTCGTAATGGTCAGTTTTTAGCATGTAGTGATTATCCTGATTGTAAAAACACTAAAAGTATAAATGTAGAAGAGAAAAACTCAGATACTCCTTGTCCTGACTGTGGTGGAACTATTAGCCTTAAAAACTCTCGTCGTGGACCATTTTGGGGCTGTAACAACTACCCTGATTGTAAATTTATCTCTAAGTTTGAACCAACTACTATTAAGTGTAAAGAGAAGGGATGTAAAGGTGTTTTAGCACCAAGAACTTACCGAAACAAAGAGGTTTATGAGTGTGTTAAGTGTAAAGCGCGTACTCCTCGTGAAGAAGAGACACCTAAAGAAGATAGTAAATAAACTATGAAAATAGGCATCCTTTCAGATACTCATACCAAGATAGCATTTGCAAAAGATGCTCTTGATATGCTCATAAAAAATGGAGCTGAGTTTATCATACATGCGGGAGATATCTGTGAGTATGAGACACTAGAACTTCTTAAAAACTGTGGTAAACGCTATGTCGCTGTTTATGGAAATAACGATGCCCATTTAGTACAGTTTCATAACGACTATAACCTTGTGCAAGAACCAAACTACTTTAAACTTGCAAACACTACCTTTAAACTTATGCACCTCCCCTTCTATATGGCACCAGATACAGAGATAGTTATCTCAGGACATACTCATGAGTTTCACTCTGAGTTTGTCGAGGGAACACTCTTCTTAAATCCAGGAGAGATCTGTGCGAGAAGTAAACCGATCTCTGAGTGTGCTATGCTAGAGATTCGAGAAAATAAACTGTTAGTTACGCACTTTACAAAAAAAGTAGATAAGAAAAAAGAGAAGCCTTTTAAAGAAGAGACTTTCACCTACAAAAGGAAAAAATAGTGCCAAAAGAGAAAATATTTTTATGTAGCATCTGTAATATCAACAGTGGTACCTGTTTAGAGGATTGTAAATTCTGTTCTCAAAGTGTACGTTATAAGGCTGACATAGAACGTTATAAACAAAAAGATATAAAACTTATCCAAGAAGAGGCTATCAATGCTAGAGACAATGGTGCTTTAGGTTTCTGTTTAGTAACAGCAGATAAAGGGCTAACAGATAAAACGTTAGTGTTTGTTTGTGATGTGGCAAAAGCAGTGATAGAGGTAGCTCCCGAGCTTCGCCTTATCGCCTGTAATGGTACAGCAACAGTAGAACAACTTCTTGTTTTAAAAGCTGCCGGTATAAAAGCCTATAACCATAACCTAGAGACTAGTGAGAGTTTTTACAAAGAGATCTGTACAACACACCCATGGTCAGAACGCTATGAGACATGCCAAAATGTAAATGAAGCGGGTCTTGTTCTTATAAGTGGTGGTATTTTTGGTCTAGGAGAAACACAGGAAGATAGAGTTAGTATGCTAAAATCTTTAGCCTCACTTAACCCTACTTCAGTTCCTATCAACTTCTATCACCACAACGAAGCACTAGAGTTACAGCCAAACTCTCTGAGCATAGATGAAGCACTTAGCCTTATAAAACTTACAAGAGAGTCCATTCCAAATGCAGAACGTATTATGGTTGCTGGTGGCCGTGAACTTATGTTTGGTTCACGTCAAAATGAAATCTTTGAAGCAGGAGCCAACTCCATAGTCATTGGAAACTATCTCACAACGGCAGGTCGTGAAATGAACAAAGACCTAGAGATGCTTCAAGCCCTCAACTTAGATGTTGCAAAAAAAGTAAAGTAACCGTAACATATGAGCGATAACATAGCCCTCATCATCACTATTTCGCTCATTATTATGTTCTCTCCTTTTGTAGCAAAAGCACTTAAACTTCCTACCACACCCATTGAGATGATTTTAGGTTCTATTCTTGGATACATTGGCTTTTTACATGAGGAGCATCTCTTTGATTTAGTAGCAGAGTTTGGTTTTCTCTATCTGATGTTCATTGCAGGAACAGAGATTAACCTTAAAAATGTTCTTAATACTAGTGCTACTATTATGAAAAAAGTTGCTATCTATCTCTTCTTTTTATATAGTTTTAGTATTCTCTTCTCCATACAGTTCTCACTTGGAAAAATCTTTATGGTTCTTCTCCCTCTTATCTCTGTCGGATTAGTAGCTGCTCTTGCAAAAGAGTATGGTAAAACGCCATGGCTAAGTATGAGTATGACAGTTGGAGGAATTGGAGAGGTTGTAAGTATCGTGATTCTTACCATCACCTCTGCAACTCTAAGTTCAGGAGTCGGACTTGGACTCTTTCAGACTATCATGGCCCTTATAGCGTTTTTACTTTTTATGTTTCTGCTCTTTCGATTTATGCAGCTTATATTTTGGTGGTTTCCAAAGGTCTCTCTAGCACTTATGCCTCATGAAGACAACAAAGAGCAGGATATCCGTCTAAGTATGGGAATCTTCTTTTTACTCGTAGGAGCTATGCTCTACTTACATCTTGAGTTAGCATTTGGAGCCTTTCTTGCAGGTATCTTTATCCCTACTTTTTTTGAGCATAAACATGAGCTACCAGAGAAGTTAGCCTCTTATGGATTTGGCTTTTTGATTCCTATCTTTTTTATTCACATAGGAAGCTCTTTTCATCTTGATGCACTCTTTATGGATGGGCTTATTGCCAAAGCACTCATTATAACTATTGTTATGGTTTTCATGCGACTTGTCGCTTCACTCGTCTTTGTAAGAGAGCTTGGTATTACAGACTCCATTCTTATGGGACTCTCACACTCCATGCCACTTACACTTCTTATAGCAATGGCAACACTCGCTTATAGTGCACACTCCATAGATACTCTACACTACTATGCTTTTATCTTAGCGGCTCTTTTTCAAGTAATAAGTGTTATGATAGTGATTAAAATCATAAATATTTACAAAATAAAAGAAGAAGTGAGTAACTAATGGCACGCTCTGTACTTTTACAACTTGTACGCGACTCTATTACCGAAGTATTTCAAGCAAGACGATCTATAGATAAAGCATCACTTTTAAAAGAGCACCCCCTCCTCAACGAATCCATACCAACAGCCATAAAACTCTTTGTAGACAAAGAGTTGGTAGGAAGTTATACTGAAAATACAGAAGAAAAATCTCTTTTAGAAAATATCATCTTAAGTGCAAAAAAAGCTGCTTTTGAAGATATGAAAAGTGATGTACTCACAACATCTGCCTATCTTCACTGTGAAATAGAACTCACTCTCTATACTCCTGATGGCAAGATAAGTGAAATGGACCCTGCAATTATCACAATATCCTAAGCTTTTCGTTTATTTTATTTTATTTTGCTATAATTTATCACTTTATAACGAGGTTTCATAATGGATAATAATTTTAATGTATTAATTGTTGATGATGTTGTAGAAAATATTCAAGTTGCGATGAATGTACTCAAAGAGGAAAATTATAACTTAAGTTTTGCACTCAACGGAGAGGAAGCACTCTCTCTCATCAAAGATACTGGCTTTGATCTTATCCTTTTAGATATTATGATGCCTGTAATGGATGGATTTTCTGTATGCAAAAATCTTAAAGCAGATGATTTTACAAAAGATATTCCTATTATATTTTTAACTGCAAAAACAGATATAGAGTCTATATCTAAAGGCTTTGAACTCGGAGCAGTAGACTACATAACAAAACCATTTAATCCTGATGAACTCTTAGCAAGAACACGGACTCATTTAGAACTCTATAAAGGGAAACTTCTCTTAGCACAAAATAATCTTAGTATTAAAGTTAAAGCAGAAAAAGAGAAAGAGAGACTACTAACAGAGTTAGAAAAAAACCAAAAAGAGATTATTTATATCTTAGCAGAACTCACTGAGACAGTTTCTGATGAGACAGGGAAACATATAAAGAGAGTTGCCGACATCTCTAGACTTCTTGCATATTACTACCCTTCACTCTCAGATGAAGATGTAGATACTATTCACTGTTCCGCACCAATGCACGATATTGGTAAAATCGCTGTAGATCCAAAAATCCTTCACAAACCCTCAAGTCTTACAGCTGAAGAGTTTGAACTTATGAAAGAACATACGACACTTGCTCATAAAGTTCTTAAATGCAGTGATAGAAAGATTATAAAAGCAGCAGATATTATTGCAATGCAGCATCATGAAAAGTGGGATGGAAGTGGTTATCCAAAAGGGCTTAAAGGGGAGGACATTCACATCTATGGCCGCATAGTAGCCATAGCTGATGTTTTTGATGCACTCACACATAAACGAGTATATAAAGACTCTTGGACTCCAGAAGATGCTTCCGCATATATACAAAAAAATGCAGGAACACATTTTGACCCTACTCTCGTAGCATTGTTTATGGAACATGTTGAAGAGTTTGTAACACTCGCTAAAATTTAATACCATGCACAATGCACTCAAACTTTTTCTCGTATCCTTGCTTCTTCTTACAACAGTCGGGATATCCCAACTTAGTGCAAATACTCCCCCTATAAAGTTCACAAAAAAAGAGAAAGAGTGGCTAAGTCACAACCCTCAGATAAGATATACATATGACCCTGATTGGGCACCTTTTGAGTGGACTAACGACATTGATAAACACACTGGAATACTCGCTGATATTTTAAGCCTTATTCAGAAACGAAGTGGTATCTACTTTGTTCCTAAAAAAGCAGAGAGTTGGGAAGAGGCTGTTGCACTCGTTGAAGAGGGTAAAGCACAAATGTTTAGTGGTATAGCGAGGAATAGCCAAAGAGAGAAGTATCTTAACTTTAGTTTTAAAGATATTTATACCTATAATGCTGTAGTAGTCTCAAATATAGAAGATACAAATAACTATGAGAATATAGGAGTTTATAAAAATATCACTATTGCTCTTGTCAAAAAAAATGCTCTTAGTCTCTATATTCAAAAAACATATCCAGAGCTCCATTTTTACTTTGTCTCTCGTACACAAGATGGTTTTGAAGCTATCAATAGTAAAAAAGCCGATATTTTTATAGTCAATATTGCCACAGCAAAATATTTTATAAACAAGAACTATCGTAAAGAACTCCATATAACAAATGAACTAAACTATCAATTTCATCTCAAAATCGCTCTTGTTAAAACACTCCCCACTCTTGCTCTCACCATCATAGATAAATCTTTAGCAAGTATAACAGAGAGTGAACTTAACGATATTTTCAACAAGTGGACAGAGCAAAAAGTTCATAAAGAGTTTAACTGGCTACTCTTTATGGAGATTGCAGCTGCTGTTCTTGCTGTTTTTCTTTTCCTTCTTTATCACAACAGGAAACTTCATGTTTTAGTGCAAGATAAAACTTTAGAACTTACTAAGACTCTTGAAAAACAGGAGCAACTTATTGAAAAACGGACTCAAGAGCTCAACCAAGCAAAACAGAATCTAGAAAATGCTACAAATGCTATTAGTGATGCACTTTATCATAAAGATTTAGAGTTTAGATACACATGGGTAAATGATGCTTTTTGTAAATATGCACACCTTCCTAGAGAGGAGATTTTAGGAGAGACTGACTTTGACATCTTTGATGAAGAGATTAGTGTAAAGTCTAATTTTCAAGATGCTAAACTCGTTGAAGATGGAGAGAGTATCTACTTTGAAAGTCGTGTTCAGAGTCCTGTTGGTAAGACTATCTATGTCTCTGCACAAAAACATCTTTTAAAAGATATAGAGGGAAAGCCCTATGCGATTGCAGGAACTATTAGTGACATTACAACAAAAAAAGAGACAGAGATAGAGATACGAAGACAAAAAGAGTTTGTTCAGACACTTATAAACTCTCAAGAGCAGATAATAATCACCTCTGATGGGAAAAAGCTTGTCAGTGTAAACGAAATGTTTTATGATTTTTTTGCAGTATCTTCTATTCAAGAGTTTAATATTGAGTATGGTATCAATTGTATCTGTGAAATGTTTAATAAAAACTCGCCAGAAGGCTTCTTACAACCTATGATAGGGAGTGAAACTTGGCTAGACTATGTCGCTTCACGAGCACTCTATAATGAGGTTCATAAAGCGATGATTACAAGAGATGACACCGACTTTATTTTCTCTGTAACGGCTGCTAAACTTCCAGGAAATAGAAATTTAAAATCTGCTGTTTTTACAGATATAACAGAACTTGAAGTTGCAAAAACGACAGCAGAACTTGCCAATAAATCTAAAAGTGAATTTCTAGCAAATATGTCACATGAGATACGAACTCCAATGAACGCCATCATCGGTTTTAGCGAGCTTCTTCATGAACAAGTAGAGGACAAAAGACTCAAGCAGTTTACAAAAACAATCCAGTCAGCAGGACATACTCTCCTTGAACTTATTAACGATATCCTAGATATTTCAAAGATAGAAGCGGGAAAACTTGAGATATCTCAAAACCCGACAAACCCTTATCATCTTATAGAGGATACAGCCAATATTTTTTCACTTAAAGTACAAGAGAAAGATCTCGATCTTTTTGTAGAGATTGATGCTAAGATTCCTCAAACACTTATACTTGATGAAGTAAGAGTACGGCAGATACTCCTAAACCTTATAGGAAATGCAGTTAAGTTTACTAAAAAAGGACATATCAAGCTCTCTGCACATTTAGAAAAAGTGGATGATGTCAAAAGTAGTGTAGATCTACTTATATCTGTCGAAGATACGGGAATAGGGGTAAAAGAGGATCAACTTAAAAGAATATTTCAAAGCTTTGAGCAGCAAGATGGGCAAGACAATAAAGAGTTTGGTGGCACAGGTTTAGGTCTGAGTATTTCCAAAAAACTTGCTTCGATGATGGGTGGTGAACTTCGTGTAGAGTCCGAGTATGGTAAAGGTGCAACCTTTACTCTCTGGCTCCCTAATATTTACATATCTTCTGTGGTTTTAGAAAAAGATACTGAAATAAAAAACATACAATATAACTTTAAAGAGGCGTCTATCCTCTTAGTGGATGATATTTTAAACAACAGAGAACTCATTGAACAGAACCTTAAAAATACTCTCTTTACTATTTTTAGCGCTAAAAATGGTCAAGAGGCAGTAGAGATAGCTTTACGAGAGGATATTGACCTTATACTTATGGATATTCGCATGCCTGTTATGGATGGTTATAAAGCTTCACAGCTCATAAAAGAGCAGAAGCCAGAGCTCCCTATTATCGCACTTACTGCCTCTGTAATGAAAGATGAGTTTGATACTGTTAAGTCTAAAAACTTTGATGCTTACTTACGTAAACCAATCTTGAAAAAAAGTCTCTTGAGTGAGTTAGCAAACTTCCTTGAGTTTGATGAAAAGAGTCCAACAGAGCAGCTCATATATGAAGTAACTCTCTCCCAGAAAACTCAGGATAATCTTGAAACTATTTTAGGAGTACTCACTACAGAGCTTTTAGAAAAACAGCAAAAAGTTCTTAAGTCAAACAATATGAATGAGACACAAGAGTTTGCAGACATCTTAAGTAAATTAGCAACTACTTATGAGATTGAACACTTAGAGAAGTATGCCCAGTCCCTTAAAGATGCTATTGAGATCTTTGATATTATGGGAATAAGGAAGCTTTTACAGGAGTATGAGAAGGAGATTACTCTACTCTCATAGGTAACTATTTATGAACTTTACAGTCCCCTTTAATGTGGCAAGCTATCGCATAACCATGGTTTAGCCCAAGTGCGATACTCCCTCCACTCTCTTGTGTTATATCACCCGCAACATAGAGACCCTTGATGTTAGTCTCATAGTTTTCATTATGCACAGGTTTTCCATCTGCCTCCTCTATCCCACTACTTGAGAGAAAAGCACTCGGAGTCGTACCCCCTATAGCATAGATAACACGGTCATAACTCTCAGGCTCTATCTCTGTATAGACAACCTTAACTCTTCCCTCATCATCTTCTAAGGCAGTGATATTTTTCCCTAAAATCGGGTTTACTTTTTTGTTTATGATAGCATCGGCTATATTCTCTTGGTTGGTTGGATTTGCACGGCGAAATGTTTCACGTCTATAGCAGATACTGACATCATTTTTCTCACTCAAATCAACTGCATACTCTACAGCACTATCACCTCCGCCAACTACAAGTATCTTCTCACCCTCATTACATCCATCAAGAGTGTATCCAATCTTCTTTTTAATGCTCACTGGAACTTTGTAAGTCGGCTTATTTGGTTTTCCCATACGACCGATTGTTACTACTACATTCTCTGCTTTTACACTCTTTCCAGCCATAAAGACCTCAAAACTTCCATCATCTTTTTTCTCTATGGACTGAACTTCTACATGTGTCTGTAGTGAAACAGAGTGATTTTGTAAGATTTCATCAAAAAAGTCAAGTGTAGACTCTTTTGTACCATCTATGAAGTAGATATTTCCATCGAGTTCTACTTTCTGCCCTCTCCAGTCTACATCAACCCGTTTGTTATCTTTGTAGTATTTTCTAATCGTAGAGTTATGGTTCTCATCTTTTTCTAAAAGGACTATATCTCTTACCCCTTGAAGATAACTCTCAACAGCAGTAGCTATCCCAGCAGGACCTGCCCCAACAATAACTAGTTCATGTACTTGACTCATAAAAAATCCTTTGATGATGATATTTCGGAATAAAGTCTATCATAAATAAGTTATTTTCTATATAATGCTTCCATGTATTATGTAATTAAAAAACAGGTAAATAAACCAGGTTCGACCTTTATGGGCTTTGCAGTTCCAAAATATATCGCTTCAAAAAAGAGTGAAAATGTCATTTTCCTTTTTCAAAAAGATGGAAAAGTGATTCGTAAATGGGTAAAGCTAGAAGATATTATTTTACTCACTGCTGATGAGGCATACTATGAAAAAGTGATGCAACAGTTTAGAGATGTAGAGAAACAACAGCAACAGCTTGTAGATGATGCTCATACCCAGTTAGAGCAGAGCATGACGAACTTTGTTGAGACTATGAATGCACAGATTAACGACTACGAAGAGATACGAAACTCCGAAGATGTTCCCTGTATTTTAAAAAACCTCTAAGAGAGTTTTTCAGGAAAATTAGTCATAAACTTTTGAAGTTTTGGAGCTATAACCACTTGACAGTACCCCTGTGAAGAGTTTTGAGAATAGTAGTCTTGATGATATGCTTCAGCCGGATATACAACTTCAGGGAGAGGGCTTACTTCTGTGACTATTTTATCACTAAAATTAGCTTGGTTACGTTTTATACTATCTAAAATCACCTCTTTTTCTAACTCACTACTGTAGTAAACAACAGAACGGTACTGTGTCCCACGGTCAGCACCCTGTTGGTTAAGTGTTGTAGGATCATGAATAACAAAAAAGATATCTAACAGATCAGAAAGAGTAATAGTGTCAGAGTCATAACTGATGTCTACTATCTCAGCATAACCACTCACACCTGTACAGATCATCTCATAGTTAGGGTTTGGACGGTTACCACCTGCATATCCACTTACAACACTACTCACACCCTTTATATTTAAAAAGACTGCCTCAGTACACCAAAAACATCCACCACCTAAAACTACTCTACTTTGTGCCATCTTCTGCTCCTCGAATTTTGAGAGAATTATTACATATTTTACTTGTTCTAGTGACTCCCTCTCACTTTAGCCTGCATCTTTAAGTATACTCACAAATAAAAGCTCCTATACTTCTTTAAAAAAAGAGTAGTGATGCCAAAGATAGATAGCCAAAAGTTTTACACCTCAGCCATAGAGATGCACGGAGTCTCTGCTCAGGGTGTGAACTGGGCGAGTAAAGAGAACCAAGAGCTTCGCTTTAAAGAGATACTTTCACTCCTTCCAAAAGATATGAGTCACTTTGAACTTGCAGATGCAGGGTGTGGCTTTGGTGACTTCTACCACTACCTCATCAAACATAAACGCCATCCAAAACGCTATCTTGGGATAGACTCAGTTATGGACATGTACTCCATCGCCTCAAATGAGACAGCACAGGAGATCTTATATAGCGACATCTGTAAAGAAGCCCCTCCAGTTTTAGACTACTACATCTGTAGCGGTGCGCTTAATGTTCTCACCAAGTTTGAGACACAGCTCTTTATTCAAAACTGCTATAACTCCTCTAAAGTAGCGTTTATCTTTAATGCCCTAGAGGGAGATACAGAGAGTGATACATATAAC
>Ga0256836_1000185_pt1 | contig 37540 bp, 48 predicted proteins | sample 4561380metaG_FD_185974 | JGI IMG/M metagenome (GOLD analysis project Ga0256836, IMG submission 185974) | Hydrothermal vent microbial communities from Guaymas Basin, Mexico - 4561-380 | ecosystem: Environmental > Aquatic > Marine > Hydrothermal vents | place: Mexico: Guaymas Basin | collected...
AAGGAGTTGGTGTTTAAGGTTGCGATAGTCAATATGTTTCTGGCGATGAGTTCGGGATAGAAAACATAACAAAGCGGTTATTCGTTATAGGTCGGTTCGGCAGAGAAATTTTATTGGACACAGCATTAACCTTCTGTATTACTGCTGTTCTGAACCGGGCAGTTTTGAGAAGAGACCCCTTGACGGGCTAATTTGAGGAGGTTCTTTAGAAGTTTTGGGGATTATGGGGGAAGTATTCTTGATTCTATGCAAAATCGGAATCTTTCCATAGATATGCTCTCTTTCTTTGCTTTTGAGAGGGTTTTCCCAGGAGAAAGACTTCAATTAACGTTTTTGGATTTCAAAAGCCCTTTTGAGGTCTTAAAAAGCTTTTTAGGAGAAAAAAGCGGGGATTGAGTTAAGAATTCTTTTAAGGGAGTATTTAAATGGGGATTAGGGTCCTAAAATGGGACTATAGGAAAGAAGAGGCAATTCAGGGGATAAAAGAATAAGGGATTCCGATGCGGGAAGAGAGCACAAGATAAGTGAAGTTGCAGGTAAATCCTCCCTTCAATGTCTCTAAATCGGGATGAAGGGTAAAATAGCAGTAAAAAGGGAAAGTAAACCGGTTGGAGCGAGAAAAGCTTTGTTAGAAAACAACAAATCTGTGGTTTCATTGATTAGTTACTAGGGTAGGTTAACCTGCAAAGGAGCTCTCTAAAGGCAAGAGTAATCTTCAGGAAATAAGGGAGTTAGAGGAGACGGTTTACGATGGACTTGATTAGGGAAGGTATTTACCTCGCCAAGTTAAGCCCTTCTAAAGGAGCGGAACCGGGGAAAAGGATAAGATGAGGAAGCCTTAGCTTTTCAGCCTTTCTTCCCGCCTTTTCAGGTAACTCCATAGAGTTGAATAGGGCACTTCCAGAATTTTAGCTATTGAGGAAATAGACACCCCTTTTTGTCGGAGTTCTCTAATCTGCTCCCAGTGTTTATCCAGAGGCGATGAGAAGCTCCCTTTGGGTCTACCTAAAGGTTTACCCTCTGCCTTTCTTCGTTTGAGTGCCTCTTTCGTTCTTTGGCTGATTAACTCCCTTTCTATTTCAGCAGCTATGGAGAAGGCCATGGCGAAAACTTTGCTCTGGAGGTCGTCTTTTAAGACCTGCCTGTTTTTAACGACGTGGAGCTCTACCCCTTTGCGAAGGAGTATGGACAGGAGCTCCATAATCTCCAGCATAGACCTACCCAGACGGGAAAGCTCGGTGATAATGAGAATGTCCCCTTGCTGGAGCTCCTCAATTAGCTCTCCTATTTTCCTGTCCTTCCAGCTCTTACGGCCTGATACGGTCTCCTCAACGAACTCCACATTGCCCAGCTTGTTTTCGTTGGCGTACTTGAGAACTTCAAACTTCTGGTTTTCAAGCTCTTGTCTGTCCGTAGAAACTCTAAGGTAAGCATAGGTCATCAATTACCTCTTATAGGCTCTTTGAATTCATTTTAGCCAGTTTTCTACTTTTAGTCCTTCTACTCTACGAAATTCTATTTCGTTGTTTGTAACGAGAACGGCGGATAAAGATTTTGCATGAGCAGCGATTTGTAGATCATACGCTTCTATAACTATTCCCTTTTTCTCCAAGTCTACCCGAATTAAGGCATATTCTTCAGCAGCTTTTAGATCAAAATCGTAAATAACAAAGCAGTCAATGAAGTGTTTGACTACTTCTATGAGCTTTTGGCTACCCTTTTTATGTGCTCCGTATAATAGTTCAGATGCGACGATAGATGAAAGAGCTACCTCATGAAACTTCTCAACCTCTTTTAGTTTCTGTTTGACGCTCTTTGGTCTATTTCGAATGATGTAGCTGCAGATATTAGTATCAAGCATGTAGATCAAAACAGTTCCCTCTCCTGAGGCTTAGGTTGGTTTCTATCCTCTAAAAAGTTGCTACATAATTCCCGGATACTGTTGAGCTCTTCGAAAATTACGTCCCACTTTTTGTCCGTCGGGAATAAAAGGATTCTGTTGCCTACCTTCGTTATGCATAATTCTTTTTCCTTAACCGCAAACTCTTTTGGTAATCTAACAGCCAAAGAGTTACCGCTCTTAAAAACTTTAGTCGTTTTCATAACTTCCCTCATATGTGTTTACTTTGAGTATATACCTAATCATCAGAAATTTAAAGGAAGATCGTGAGGATAGTCCTTTTATTTGGAAGTTATGGAACAAAATATTGAGAGTAGAGTTGCAGCCGGTTCAGAAAAAGGGTAGCGTTCAAGGAGAACGTCCAGTATAACGTTAATATCAAACAATACTCTCATAGGTATTTCTTCTCAAGAAACTTTTTGTAATCGGTCTCTTCAACTTGTGAATTCTTAAGTAACCCCTTGAGTTTCTTTACCGTAGGAGTAATTTCTTCATTTTCGCTTAAGATAGTTTTAAAAAACTTTTCAACTATCTGGGAGACTGATTCCCCTCTTTTTAAGGAGTATTTCTTAGCTTTTTCTATAACGTTTTTGTCGAGTCTAAGAGTTAATTTTGTTTTCAACTCAATAACTCCTTAGCCGTATTTATCTGACTGAAATATACAGCTAGTACTAGGAAAGCAACTCTAACTACTCTAACTACATAGAGTTAAAAGTAATGCTAGTGAGAAAGGGTATATTAGTTTAGGGTAAATTTTGTGCTAATTCTCCCCTTTTCAAAGGGGAGATACAGCGCACGGCGTAAGCCGTTGTTTGCTATAATCGTAGCAGGCGATAACCAAGCCTATTGGTCTTTAAACAAGTGAATAGGCTGGGTGTGCTACCAGTAGTCGGCCCATCTACCTAAATTAATGGTAAATGCGGGGAGGGGACTGGTAGCGGGGTCGCTCACCATACGACCAGTAGGGCTGGAACGGCCCGAACTTACGCCCGTGGAGAGAGCTAACGCCCTCGTTGAAGCGGGAAGCTTCTCATTTCAATGAGGAGTAGTTCACTTGTCTTGTTCAAGGGATCCGAGAGAATTATTATGAAGGTAGCTGGAGTTAGAAAGGCTGTTGAGAGTATCAAATTTGAAGAGAATCCAGAAGTTAGAGTAACTATAAGCATAGGAGCTACTTTGTGTAATTCTTACACGAGATTTGAAGATTGTATTGAATTGGCAGACAAAGCTTTAAGGAGAGCAAAAGAAAGTGGAAAAAATAAAGTGGTGTATTTACCTCCCCCTGAGCCAAGCTGTTGAGACACAAGGGCCTCATGGATTATCAGAGTTAAAATATCAAGGAATTCTCTTGTCTGTTTTTTCACAAGGATCTGGTACTGGTAGAGGTACTTTCTATTCACAGTTCTTTCGTGAGGAAAGAAGTTATGGGAATAGGGAAAAAAACTGTAGACGGTAACGAAATTTCTTTAAAAATTGTTTATTGGGGTCCTGAAAACGCAGGGAAAACGGAGAATATTGTTCAATTAAGCAAGTTATTTAAGGATTCTGGACGTCTCGTAACGCTCGTTGGAGAAGATGGATTCACGGTATATTTTGATTTTTTTAATCCTGTGATCAAGTTAAAGAACGGCTACATAGTAAAATATCTACTGTTTGCAGCTCCCGGAAAAGAGGCTTTTAAGCTTTCAAGGAAACTAGTTCTCCAAGGTACGGATGGGATTGTATTTGTCGTTGATTCAGATAAAAACCGATTAGAAGATAATAAGAAATCACTTTCTGAACTATTGGAGCTTTTGGAAGAATATAAAAAGGTTTTCGGAGAAGTGCCCATTGTTGTTCAATACAATAAAAGAGACTTGCCTGCTGTTCTTCCGGTGGAAGATATTAGAAGAGAACTCAATTTTAAGAAGTATCCAGGGGTGGAAGCTGAAGCTATTAATGGAAAAGGTGTAATTGAGACCTTTAAACTCATTGCAAAAGAAAGCCTAAAGACCTTTATTGCAAAAGTCAAATTTGGTTTGTGAACTACTCCTCATTGGAGTAGTTTACCTGGAGTTCTATCTTGTGCATTGCTTTGAGGACAAGTAGAAATATTGCGTAGGTGAACTCTGGAATTTTAACTCTCTCTCGTTTATGGAAATGCTTTCTGTAGGGGTCTAACTCCAGCTTGAAAGCTTTTTTGCTCGTGGTCCAAGACGGTAAAAAAGCGAATGAGAATGTTTGAAAAATCCATCACACCAAAAAGAGAACCCTCAGATTAAAGAGGATAAATTTCGCCAAGACAAACAACTGAGCTGTATGGAAACTCCTCGTTCTCTCATAACTCCTTACGTCCTGCTTAATCTCCCAAAAAATACTTTCTATCAATCCCCTAAACCTGTAAATTCCTTCAGACTTCAAAAGTTCCTTACACTTCAGCCTAACTTCTTTTGTTGCTTCTTGGTTTATTTGCTCGCTTTAGGATTGCACCTAAAGCGAGCGGTTTACTGACAACTATTTACTGATGCTTTCAAAATATCTAAAGTGATTTGCTAAAATTTTTTCCAGGTAGCTATTCCATTCCAGCTGAACTATCAGCTGGGTGATTTGGGACTGAAGTTTGATTTGTGTGCGTTTTTATAACCTCTTTTACGAATTCTTCTGGAATTGTGAGAACCTCAGCTATTTTTTTCGGTGGGAGGTTGAGTTTCCTATAGATGTTTAGTATGGCTTCTTTTTGAGCTTCCAGTTTTCCCTCTTGGAAGAATGGGTCCTTTTCCATCATTTCTCTGGTGATTGTAAGGGGCATTTTCCTGTCCTCCAATAGTCGTTTAAGCACCATCTTTAATTTAGGTCTGTAATAGAGAGCTGTTAACAGCTTCCTGATGTAGTCAGCTCTCTCCTTTTCCGGTAGTTTGAGGAGCTCCTCCATTAGCTCGTTGAAGTAGCGTTCCGGCTCCTCAACGTTGCACAGGACTGCAAGGATTTTGTCCTCCAGCTGAGAGCTTTCCATCAGCTCCTTACAGGAGAGCTCCTTAATATCTCTTAGTTCATAGCTGAAGGAGAGGTTTTTCTCGTTTATAGATTTTTCCATCCGTGGAGCTCCGTCTCCCACGTATAGGACCATCTGACGGATTTCCCTGCCTTGGTACTTCTGCATGAGAAGGACACGGTATTCCAGCATCCTCAAGGGCATGTTCTTATCGGGGTGGGTCTGGAGCTCCAGATGAAAGATGGAGCTGTCCTCAAGCTCTACAACAAAGTCGGCTTTTCTCTCCTTTATTGTCGGAAAAGTGTTGTCCAGTATTTTGGTCCCTTTCTTACCGGTGAGAAGATAGACGAACTTCTCAGGTATTTTCTGTAGAATGTCCCTTAAAAGGATGTCCATTTTTTGCTGACTCATGGGAGCTCCTTTCTTTTTGCTGTGATTAGTTTATAAGGTTTACTGGTGAAGTGGATAGAAGGTAAAACTTATATTGAAAACGGGAGTTTCAGTGATTTTCGTTGCCGAAAACCTTCCTCTAGAACTAATTTAGTACAAGGGTTTGTTGTCCTGTGTTTGTGTGTATGGCGGTGCGTTCCGCCCGACTGGCCGCCGTAAGCGGCTGCTGGGTGTTTGTCCGTTCTACCAGCGGGTTGATAAGCCCGACAGGCAGGTTTACATGCCTGCGAGTGAACGGACAGGGCGGTAGTCCGGCCCTAACTGGACTTTTGTAGTAGGTCTTAACGCTTTAGGGGGTGGTGTGTTTTCTTTCTGGGGGAGGTTTTTTCTCTATCTGCTTGTAGGGCTGTTGTTTTTTGGGTTTTCCCTGTACGTTTATTGGGTTTTTTGGTATCACGGGAGGGGAGCTCCCTGGATTGATTCGTTATTGTGGTTCAAAAATCCTGATTTCGGATTTGTTCTTCACTACGGTTTGATTCTAGGCTTTTTTGCTTTCTCTGTTGGAGTTTTTGTTTCTACTCTGTTTTTCCTGAGAGAGATGGGTAAGCTCTCCAGATATGAGAATTTGAGGGAGAGGTCTGAGAAGCTTGAGGATAAGGTTTCTTCTCTATCTGAAGAAGAGAGGGAGCTCCGGAAGAGGGTGGAAACTCTGCAGAAGAGTAAGAAGAAGCTGACAACTTCTTTAGATGAGCTTAGAAGAAGGGCTGAAGCTCTGAGGAGTGAAGTCCGTAAGTTAGAGGAGAAAAGGGCAACCCTTGATTTATTGGTCAATAGGGCTGTTAAAAAGGGATATAGAGACGGTTATGAGAGGGCTTATAGGAGTGTTATTGAGGAGCTCCGGAGTTTAAGGGCTCAGAAGTCGGCTCTTGTGGACCTGTTTAACAGGGAGAAGGAGCTCCGGGAGGTGTTTAGGAAGATTACAGGGAAGAAGCTACTCCAATTTTTAAATGAAGCTAAGAAGAGGGCTAAGGAGAGTTAGCTGTGAAGGTTTTTGAGAAGGTTCTGAAGCTCTGTGTTAATAGGAAGATTAGGGTTAACTACGGTAGGTGTTCTGATGGTAGAGGAGTTTATAAGTGCCAAATTGAGGGGTTTCTGTGGGCGTTTGACAATCTTTGTCTGGTTGTTGCTGTTCCGGGCAGTAAAGGTGGTGTAGATAGGCTTGTGATTGTTAAGAAGAGTGAGGTTGAGAGTATTGAGATAAAGGACAAGGAGCTAATTTTGAACGTCTGGGAGCTCCTTTCCGGGGAAAGTGATGGAGCTGGGAATTAAGAGGAATTCAGGGCTTACCTACGCTCTTAAATACGCCGCTAAGGTTTTGAAACAGGGTATAGGAGTCTCAAAGCACTCTGTTTATAAGTCTATGGGGGGGAGGAGTCCTCTCATTCACTCTTACTCAACCTTTAACCGCTATATGGGGATAGCCAAGGAGTTCGTTAACTGGGCAAAGGAACAGGGAATAAACCGGCTTGATAAGGTCCAATACGACCACGTTAGGGATTTTCTTCTTTCTAAAGCCGAATACTGCTCAATGAAAACCCTCAAGGTGAACGCTTCGGCTTTAAGGAAATTCTTTAACACTGTTGGGAGAGCGGACATCTCTGCACGGATTAAGGAGGAGTATCAGGAAATCTACTCTCAAGGAAGGTCTCCCAGCAGGGCTTTAGCTTTTGCTCACCCTGATAGAGTGATTTCCCTCCTTAAAGAGGATGTTCACAAGGTTATAGCGGAGCTCCAGCTCCTAACCGGTGCAAGGATAGGAGATGTTAAGAAGATTCAGGTTCTACCGGAAGAAAAGAAAGTCATTATCCCTAAGAGCAAGGGAGGCAGAACCAGGGAGATAGACTACTCCGACCGTCCGGAGAAGTTTGAGAGGATCAAGGAGCTTGTAGAGAGGCTTAACGAGCATTTAAAAAGTTCCTCCTGGAGTTCCGTCCGAGAGAACTACTACAAGGACCTTAGACAGGCGGTATTGCGCTCCGGAGAAATTTATACAGGCTCTCACGCTTTTAGAGTTAACTACGTCAAAGAAAGACTTCAAGAGCTTAAATCTCAAGGGTATTCTGAAAGAGAGGCACTCCAGAAGATAGAGTATGAAATTGGGCATTCAAGGATTGAGATGAGTGCTTATTATTCGAGGGGGTGATGTTTGGAAAGAGATTTGAAACTCTACCTTGACAGTTGTGTTCTAAGCGGATCTCTTGATTCTCCTCTTAACGAGGAGATACGGTTAAAAGCAGAAGCTGTTGAGCGAATATTGGATGAGATTTCAAAAAGAAGGTGGAAATTGGTGAGCAGTGATGTCCTCTGGAAAGAAGCTGAAGCTATCAAAGATAGCGACAGGCGTTTTATGGTAGAAGGAGTTCTTTTTTATGCTGATATATATGTTGCGGTTACTCCTGAAAGGGAGCGTAGAGCAAGGGAATTAGTTTCCAGAGGTATTTCTTACTTTGATACTTTACATGTGAGGATGTTTGAAAATTGCCAACACCATAAAGAAAGCCTATCCTCTCCGGTATGAAAGGAAAGAAACTCAACTTCCAGCAAGTACTCAAACTTACTCAAACCTATATGCATCGGAGAGGACAGGCTCTAATACAGTATTTATATCCCTTCAAGACCAAAAGGGGAAGACCCAAGAAGTACCCGGATGAGATAATCCTTACCCTCCTTTTCCTCCAGGTAGCCTGGAGACTTTCATTCAGAGACCTTGAATACCTGGCTGTTCAGACGTTTGGAAGAGAAAACGTCCCAGACTTCTCAACTTACTACTACCGCTTAAAACAACTTCCTCCGGTTCTCCTTACAGACTTCCTCAATTTCATCTCCAGCAGACTTTTGAGGAAATACTCTGGTCAAGTGAGGTTTCTAATAATAGACGGTACCGGATTTAAATACGATGAGCTTTATCCCTTGAAGATACTGCGGGGCAAGGAGATAAAAGAGGTCAAAAGCCACGTTAAGGCAGTTGTTCTGAGCGTTCATTTGAGAAACGGCAAGAGGTTCGTTCTTACCGCCCTGCCCGGAGAGAGCTATGCTTCAGAGGTCAAACTCGGAAATAAGTTGTTTTATTGGTTGAGCAGTAGAGGGTTTGTATTGAAAGCTTTGAAAGGTAAACCTTTATTGGGAGACAAAGCTTATGACAGCGAGGAGTTTATTGGACTTGTTCTATCATCCGGACTTCTACCTTATATAAAGGTGAAGGAGAGCTTCAGGAGGAGAGTTAAGTCAGAACTCAGGTTAAAGTGTAAAGAGCTTGTAGAGTCTGATGACGTTTACAGGTTCAGAGGGTTAATTGAAAGTATTTTCGGGGAGATTAAGCAGGATGTTGGAAGTTATGAGAGAACGAAAAGCTTCCGTATAGCTCAGTTGTTTGTTTTAGCGAAATTTATCCTCTTTAATCTGGGGGTTCTCTTTTTGATGTGGTGGATTTTTCAAACAGCCTCCCTTCCGTAGCAGAGCGACGCCGTAAGGCGTTGTCATTGACAAGCGTCAGTTCTGAACATAGAATAAGGGTATGGAATACAAGCTGGACAAGGGATGTCATTCCGTATATTCACTTCAGTTCCACCTTGTATTAGTGGTAAAGTATAGGAAGAAAGTTCTGATAGGAAAGCTTGCAGAGAGACTAAAAGAGATAGTTGAGGAAGTAGCTCAGCACTTTGGTGCTGAGATAATAGAACAGGAAACGGATAAAGACCACATTCATATTCTGTTTTCCTCACGACCTACGATTATGCTTTCAAGGTTTGTGAACTCGCTCAAGTCAGTAACCTCAAGGAAATTGAGGAGAGAATTCCCAGAAGTTATGAAAAAGGAACTTTGGGGTGGAAGGTTCTGGTCTCCATCCTACTTCATAGCGACAACTGGACAGGTAAAACTGGAGGACGTAAAAAGATATGTCCAGAGTCAAGGAAGAAAGTAAATTTCTGCTTACCTACAAATTCAGAGCTTATCCTACCGCTCTGCAAGAGTATGAGTTAGAAAACTGGCTTTTGGCTTTATGTTGGCTCTACAACTATGCACTTGAAGAAAGAAAAAGAGTCTGGAAGGAAGAAGAGAGAACTGTAAGTTATTCAGAACAACAAAATAACCTACCAAAGCTCAAGAAAAGAGAACCGATACTAAAGCTTGTTCATTCTCAGGTTCTTCAAGACACACTCAGGAGAGTAGATAAAGCGTTTCAGAAGTTTTTCCAAGACCTAAAGAGAAAAAAGAAAGGAGAAAAGATTAAGGTAGGTTACCCTAGAAAGAAACCGATAGCAAAATACAAGTCTCTGACATTTCCGCAAGTTTGGATGAAACAGAAAGGGGAGTTAATTCCGATAATCAAGTTAGAGAAGAAGAATAACCGATTTGCATATCTCTACTTACCTAAGATAGGGAAGCTCAAGATAAGACTTCATAGAGATATAGACTGGGAAAAAGCGAAAACAGTAACAGTAAAGAGAGAACCAAGTGGGAACTGGTATGTATGCGTAAGTGTAGAAGTTGACCTTGACCAGATACTCAAAGAGGTAGAAGAGAAAGTAGAAAGGAGAGAAAAAGCCGTAGAGATAGACTTAGGTGTAAAACACCTTGCAGTAACGAGCGAAAAAGAGTTCATAGAACATCCCAAGTTTTTACAAAAGCTGGAAAAGAGGCTCAAAAGAGAACAAAAGAAGCTCTCCAGAAAAGAAAAAGGAAGCACAAACTTTGAGAAGCAAAGGAAGAGAGTAGCTAAGATACATGAAAGGATAAAGAATGCAAGGAGAGACTTCCTTCATAAGCTATCAAAATACCTTGTTGACAACTACGACTTGATAACCTTTGAGAACCTTGACATACCAGCACTTATAGAGAACAACAGTTTAGCAAAACTAATACTTGATGCGGGGTGGGGAACGCTCATCACCTTTGCCACCTACAAAGCTGTAATGGCAGGGGCAAGGGTAATAAGAGTGAATCCCGCATACACGACTCAAATTTGTTCTGTATGTGGACAGAAAGTTCCTAAGACATTAGCAGACAGAATACATAAGTGTCCAGTTTGTGGAATAGAACTTGATAGGGATTACAACGCAAGCGTAAACATACTCAAAAAAGGTCTCACCCACCTTACGGGTGGTAGGGTCGGAGCGACCCGAACTTACGCCTGTGGAGAGGGCACTGGCGGGGCACTCCCATAAGGGAGTGCTAGCTATCCCTCGCTGAAGCAGGAATCCCCTTGTGGGTCTTTTGGATGGGGAAACAATCTCCTACCAGAAGCTCCGTCCGTAAGGGCGGAGTAGTTCACTGGAGGGAAGAAGTCATCCCGAACTAAGAAAGATAAAAAGCCCTGAAATTTCTTCTCTTAAAGTATCGTATATTATTTCCATCATATAAGGAGAAATTAGGGCCAAAAAGAGTAGCACTATGGAAAGTTGAACTGGAATTGCAACAAAGAACACGTTCATTTGGGGCATAACTCTTGCAACTAAGGCCAAGGATATGTTGAAAAGGAGAACTATAAGTACTATGGGAGAAGCTATCTGAATGCCTAAGGAAAAGGATTGGTTAAACTTTTTTACGAGCATCCATAAAAAAGAACTTTCTATTTGACAGTGAAGGGGCGGATATTTTAAAAAACTTAAATAAAGTGCCTGTATCATGGCATCAAGGAAGCCACCTGTTACAAATAGCATCAGCATCGCTATAAGAAAGAATCTACCAATTATTACTGATTGGCCTGCCGTTGGATCAAATATGTGTGCCATTGCAAAACCTCCCACCGTTCCTATTATGTCACCGGCAAAAACGGTGGCGGTGAAGAAGAGCCTTATCCACAAGGTTACTGCGAATCCGAAGAATACATCATTTAAAATTCCCAAGAAAAGCTCCAGAGGTGATTCAAAAACCTTTGTATCAAAAATGATTCCTTTGGCTGTTAATAGTAGTGTAAGCATTAAGGCCAAAAAAAGATTAAGAGTTACCCTGACAGCTATAGGTAGGGCAGGATGATTTATGACAGGAACGAAAGACAATATGCTTGCAGTTCTTATCAAGACTAAAATGTAAGTTAGAACGAAGCTCTTATACTGAAAGACAAAACCAAAGTCCATCAACTTCCTTCGGTGCTTGCAATGTTAATTACGAGTTTCCCTTCCTTTAGAAGCTGTTTGGCTTTCTCTACAATCTCCTCTTTCGCCTTTTCAACATCTGGCGGTGAGAATTCCGAAATACTTAAGTCTTCCTCAAAGGCTGTTCTCATAGCTTGTGGCATGTTGCTCAAAAACTTTTCTCTTATGGATTCATCAGAACCGTAAAGAGCGGCCAAAAGAGTTTGTCTGTCCACAGCAATAATAAGGTTTTGGATACCTCTATCGTTTGCATAAAGTAGAGATTCAAAGGGAAACAGAATGTTTTCCAACCGCTGGGCCATTTCCGGAGCTTTTTCCCTTATCATTTCAAAAAGTTTCCACAGCTCACTTCCAAAAGACCTGAGTATTTCTGCTGTCCTTTCTATTCCTCCTACCTTTTCGGAAGCAGCTATTTCTATCAGTTTCATGTTGTCAACTAAGGAATCGCTGGTAACGTTTATAACTTCTGGGGATATCTTTTCCATTTCTGCTATTCTCAACAGTATATTGACTTTTTGTTCGTCTGGTAGTTCAGAAAGAATTTCTACTGCTTTTTTGTTCGAAAGAATAGAAACGATAAAAGCAAAAAGTTGAGGATGCTCGTCTTTAAAGTTTTCTACAAGTAAGGTAGAGTCTATTATGTTGGCAACCGAGAGCTTTTTTTTGGCATCCTGTAAAGCTAAGGTCTTCTCAATAATTCTTTTTATGCTTTCATCGTTCCTTGAAGCAAGTTCAAGGACTTTCTGTAAGAATTTCTTGCTCGGAGTTTTTGCAAAAGGTCTGTTGTATAGTTTGAGGAAATCTACAGCCGCTTTCATTATAAGTCTGGGAGGAACAGCCTTTATCTTCATCATTAAGAAGGCAAGCTTCTGAATTTCGCTTTCTTCAAGATGTTCCATTACTTTGAAAGCCACTTCTTCTTCCAAAGATAAAAGAAGAATAGCTGCCTTTTCTGAGTTTGTCATGACCTACTTTTCCTTAATAGCTTTTCAATTCCTCCTTTCGTTTTAAGGCTTTTTTTCTCCTTAAGCCTTTTCACGAGGATAGCAACCAGTTCTTCAACAGAAGTATATTTTACCTCAGATGAGTTTAGAATAGCACTGTCAATGGTAACTTTTAGCCTGCTACTAAGAGTAAGAAGCATTTCATGGAATAAGGGAACTTTTTTATCGTGGAGAATTCCCAAAAAAGTGCCTCCCGATAGTCTACAGAAGTTACCTATTTTTCTTTTCCTTATTTCGCTACCTATTTCGCTGAGGACTCTGTCTCCTTCTTCCCAACCTCTCGTAAGGTTAACAAAAAGAAGTCCTTTTACGTCAAAGGCTGTGTAATATAAGCTCTTTTTGGGAAGGAAAAATAGTATTTCTTTCCAGCGGGAAAAAACCGGAAGTCCAGTAACAAGGTCCCGAAAGAATGCTTCTTTTCTAAACTTTTCTAGGTCTTCTGTAAGTGAAGAATCTTTTCCAATGTCCAAGATCCCTACGGTTTCTAGAATTTTTGTAGCGACATCAGTAACTTCCGGATAGAATGCTTTACCCTTGTCGTTTTCTATGATATTCAGAGCAGTTTCTAAAGAAAGCGCTTCTCTGTAGGGTCTTTCTGTGGTGATGGCGTCAAAGACATCGGCGATGCTTACGATGTTAACGTAGACGGGAATTTCTCTGTAGTTCATTCCGTAAGGGTAACCTTTTCCGTCTATCCTTTCATGGTGTTTAAGAATAATGTCTAAGATGCGCGGAATTTTTTCTTTTTTTTCTTTTAAGAGTTCAAATCCTAAGATAGGGTGCTTTTTAACTAGCTCTCTTTCTACAGGTGTTAGTGCTGTCGGTTTTAACAAAATAGCATCGGGTATACCTATTTTGCCTATGTCATGCAAGAATGCGCCTATATAAATTCTGCTAAGCTCTTCTCCTGTAATTCCAAGTGCTTGAGCTATGAGTAGAGAGTATACGGCCACTCTATTAGAGTGTCCTTCTGTATAGGTGTCTCTGATAGAAAGAGCTTTAAGAAGAAGAGAAAGTGATTTGAACCAAGGGTTTTCTTTCTTAATCCTGTAGCTCTCTTCAAAAGCTCTTTTTAGTAAGTTTTCTTTTGCATTTAGCTGTTTAACCATCTCCTAATAATCTCGGCCGCTCTTTTGGGGTCTTCCTTAATTTTGGATTCTATATGTTTTAATATGGCCTGTAAAGCTTTGTCTACTTTAACACTTTCAGGTTCATACTTTAACTCTTCTATTTTAAGCCCTGGAACGAGTTTAGCAAGCTCTGATAAGGTAAGTGGAGCTTTTTCAAGATCTACTTTCTCTAAGAAAGTTTCTATACCTTCTTCAGCTGATTGTACTGGTTTTTCGGGAACCCTGGTAGTTAAGAATTCTTCTATGGATTTCGTAGCAAGGGCTCTTTCTTTTCTTCTTTTTAAAATAAAGAGTGCAACTATAAGAACGATTAAGAGGATTATAAAGGCTCCAAAAGCGGCGATAATTGCCCATTTCGGAATTCCAAACCTTTTAGAGAGGCTTTTAACAGGAGCTGGTAGGGCAATTTGCTTAGAAAGGTTAATTTCCACCTTTTCCGCTACGCTTTCAAATGGTAAAGAAGCAACTGTCACAACGTCTCCTCTTTTCGGATTATATCCGACGGCGGTTTTTACAGCTCTTTCTATTTCTTGGAGCTCTTCTTCTGTTATTGGTAAGTATTTAAGCTTACCGTCTTTTTCAATATACTTACCGCTTACTAGTACAGATATGGTGAGCCGTTTTATTACTGGAGAGTTAAGGATTTTCTTCCTTCTTATTTCCCCAGTATTGTAGTTTACGATAGATTTCTTTTTCTCTACTTTTCCCTTTTTACTTCCCAGTTCTCCAATTACTTCAAAATCCCTTCCAACGGGAGGAGGAAGATTAGAGGTCGTCCCCGGAATTCCTCCTAACGGAGGAGAGGATGTTGCAATCTCTTTTTCTCTTTTTTCACTCACAATGGCACTTTTGTCTGGATCGTAGAAATGTTCTTCAACCTCTTCTTGAGTAAAATCAAGGTCAATGTTGGCTTTAACAGAAACCCGAGAAGTACCGTAAACCTTTGCAAGGAGCGCCAGAATTTTTGTTTCTATTTCCCTTTCAATCTTCTTCTTTATCCTGAACTTTTCTTCTACCTCGTCGGAAGAAGACGTTTTGAGAACTTCTTCTGCAAGGTCGTTTCCGAACTGATCTACAATGGACACGTTTTCGGGTTTTAAGTTCCTTATAGACTTAACCAAAAGATTGATTATTCCCCTTACCTGTTCTTCAGTTAGCTTCTCCCCGGGATAAAGTTCCAGAACAACAGAAGCTCTCGGTTCTTCATCTGAAAGAAAGGCTGTGTCTTCAGGAAAAGAAACTATCACCTTTGCAGATTTTACCGGAGCTAAACTCTCTATACTTTTAGCAATTTCATTTGCTATAGCTTGTTGATACAGAATCTTCATTTGATATTTGCTCATTCCAAACTTAGGCTCTTTAAAGAGCCCGAAATCAATTCTGCCACTTGAAGGAATTCCCTTAGATGCAAGTAAGATTCGTGTAGAGTAAACAAATTCTTTGGGAACGTAAACCGATTTCCCGTCTGAAGATACCTTAAAGCTTATTCCTTCCTTTGAGAGTTCTTTGACAACCTCCTCTACTGCAGAAGGGTTTAGGTTTGTAAAAAGCGGAGCAAAATTTTCTTTGCTTGTACCGGGAAGAAAGACATAGAAAAGAAGAGCCACGAAAACAACAAAACTAGCGATTCCGCCTAAGACTATGTGCTTATGCCTTTCAAAAAAAGAGCGTACTTTTTCCTTATCTAAGGTGCTCAGTTTTTCCTTAACACCTTTTACGTCCATTTAATTAGACCTGCATGTGTACGAAAGTTTGGTATGTTTGCAAGATTTTGTTTCTAATCTGGACTGCGGCTTTGACGGCAAGCTCAGCTTCAGTTGCGGCAACTACTGCCCCTAGAATGTCATCGTTTTTACCGCTTGCAATCTCTACAGCCTTGAACTCAGCCTTTTTAACTACTTGATTTAACTTTTCAACCTCATCCTTCAAAGTTTCAGCAAAACTCTTATAGCTTTTGTCTGAGGCTTTACCATTTTTTAGCTCTTGACCATTTAAGAGCTTAAACTTTATTCCTTTTACTTCCATTTTTTCCCTCTACCGTTAAGTTTTAAGTATGTCCAGGGTAATATTAATTAGGTTTTTAGCGTTGTTTGCAACATTAACGTTGGCCTGATACATTCTACTGGCTTCTATTAAGTTTGTCATCTCTTCTGCCGGGTCTATGTTTGGATATTTCACATAGCCATCTTCGTTAGCATCTCGATTTCCGGGCTCATACTTTATAATTGGGGGCCTTTTGTCTTTAACAACTTTATCTACTATGACACCGTATACTTGATTTTGTGCATCTAAAAGGACGGCCTTAAAATGGACATCTCTCCTTTTGTAGTAGCCCCCTTCAGGAGTAGAAGTAGAGTCCACGTTGGCTAAGTTGCTTGCTATTACTCCTATTCTGAGTCTTTGAGCTACCATGCCAGATACGGCAACGCTTATAGTTTTAAGCAGACTCATGACTACCCACCTCTTTAAGCTGTTTCTTTCCTTCCTGTTCTTCATCGTCTGCTATGGTAACAGCCAGCAGATTGTTTTCCACAGTTCCAAGTTTTGTTCTAAACTTTGGTTCTCCGTTTATAACTAAACTTACGTCTTCGGGTGAGAAGCTTAAAACGTCTCCTCTCTTAAGAGATAGCAGCTTTCTCAAAGTGAAAGGATAGAAAATTCTTGCTTCAACTTCTACGGAAGAATTCATAACTTTTTCTCTTAAAATCTCTTTCCAACCTTTGACTTTTTCTTTCAAGATTCCTTGATACAAAAGGTCGCAAATCTCCAAAAAGTCATAGTCTATAGCTAAGGAAACTGGAAACTTCCATATGTGTAGTTTAAAATTTATATCTGCCCAAAAAAGAGAATGCTTTAGGGAGTAAGCAACTACTTCGGCCGAGTTGTTTTCGTATCCTGTAATTATTGCTTTTACCTTTGCAAACTCTCTTGTTGTTACCTCTTCTAAGACTGAAAATAGATGATTCCAGAAAAATTTAACTATGTCCCAGTCAACAGCAGAATTTATTAGCTTTCCGACAAGTTCATGTGGGTACTTTGAGAGTTTGGAATTACTTAAAAGAGAATCCACCAAAAGAGGAAAAAGGTCTTTCGGAAATAGTAGAAATACGGGATATGAAGCTTTAGCAATGTTATCAAAGGAGATTTCACCTTTTAAAAGAAGGAGGTCTTGCCTAGAAAAAACGTCTTTTTTTGATAAGTTCACTAAGTCTAACTCTAAGGTAGTATTGACTAAAGAAGAAACGGAAGATGTGAACTCGCTGATTAGAGAAAGGATATAGGTATTTACAAATCTGTAGTCTGAAATCACAGAAGAGGGAATTTTGTCTAGTCCCTTTGGGATATTGCTTGTTTCGCCTTCTGAAACTGTAATGTCTTCTTTTGTAGATGGTGCTCTCTCCTTTTCTTCCTTTCTTTTTACGGCCGGAACTTCATCAAGGAGTGCTAAGAGTTCTTCGTCCGATAGAACTTCCCTTAGAGTATTACCGTTTAAGAACTTACCGTTACCGCTGTTTTTTCTTTCCATTTCCTTTAGCCCGAATTCCTTTTAAAGGCTTCTACGATAAACTTTTTAAGTCCTATACCTCCAGCTTCGGCGATTTCTTCTCCGAGCTGAACAAAAAATAGATTTTCCCAAAAACGGGTTTGAGAAGAAAAGAACGGGTTCTCCTCTGTAGAGGAGAGTTCTGCTAAAATCTTTTGTATGAAAATCGCTTCAAACTCTGTTGCCGCCTTCCTGATTTGTTTTTCCGGGCTCTTAGCATCAAGAATTGTCTTAACCTCAGAGATAGAAAAGATGGAGCTCATCCCTTTCTCCTTTCAGTCTGTATGTTCCGTATGTAAAGCTAAACCATCTCAGGTATCTGTCGATATTATAAAGGATTGGACCTAATCAGACAAACTTTTGTAAGAGAGAGGTAGCTCTAGCGTGATTCCCTACGGCAAACACTGGATAGATGAAGAAGATATACAAGCTGTTGTTGAAGTCTTAAAATCGGACTTTATAACCCAAGGACCCAAAATTAGGGAGTTTGAAGAAAAACTTGCCGTCATTTGTGGGGCAAAGTATGCAGTCGTATTTAACTCGGGAACTTCTGCCCTTCATGCAGCCTACTTTTCCCTCGGTTTAAAGGAAGGAGATGAATTTATAACTTCACCGCTTACTTTTGTAGCTACTGCAAATGCTGGCTTGTTTCTTGGGGCAAAGCCTGTGTTTTGCGATGTAGAAGAAGACACAGGAAACATAGCTTCAGAATTTTTAGAAGACAAAGTTACCGAAAAAACCAAACTTATATCTGTCGTTCACTATGCCGGACACCCTTGCGATATGGAAAAGGTGAAAAAAATAGCCGACAAGTACGGACTTGCTGTAGTTGAGGATGCTTGTCATGCTTTAGGAGCAAAGTATAAAGGCACAAAAATAGGAAGTTGTAAATACTCAGATGTTACAGTCTTCAGTTTTCATCCCGTTAAACACATAACAACGGGTGAAGGAGGAGCTGTTTTAACAAATAGAGAAGATGTATACGAAAAGCTTCTTATGTTTAGAAATCATGGAATAACAAAAGACAGTAGGCTTTTTACAACTATTCCTGACGGTGAATGGTATTACGAGATGCAGTTTTTGGGATTTAACTACCGCATGACCGATATTCAGGCATCTCTTGGAATTTCTCAGCTGAGAAAACTTGATAAGTTTGTAAAGAGAAGGAGAGAAATAGCTGAAATTTATAGTAGAGCATTTAAGAACAATCCTTACTTTGAAACTCCTGTAGAGAAAGAATATGCTTATCATTCCTACCATCTATATCCTATAAGATTAAAAGATAAAAGGAAGAGGAAGGATATATTTAGACTCTTGAAAGAAAAGGAATTGGGAGTTCAAGTACATTACATACCGGTCTACCTTCACCCTTATTATCAAAGACTTGGATACAGGAAAGGAAAATGTCCGTTGGCAGAGGAGTTTTACAGTAGAGAAATAAGTCTACCAATTTACCCTAAGATGACAGAAAAAGAAGTACGTCATGTTATAAATGTTGTAAACGAGGTATTTAGAAAGTTCTGAAGGATATTTCGGAAAGTAGAGAGGTGAATGTGGGAGTGTCCACCCAAGTGTGTAAGAATTTCAAACCTTAAACCTAAAGGAGGGTGGACACATGAAAAAGAAGTACGACCCGCAGCTAATTCAAGAAGACCTTAAAAAGCTCATTCAACAAACCCTGAGAGAGGCCTTAGAAGCCGAACTTGAGGAGTTCCTCGGTTATTCTAAGTACAACAGAGGAGAAAAAGACAACTACCGTAACAGCTACATTTCTAAAACTGTTAAAACAGCAGTTGGGGAGGTAGAAATAGAGACCCCACGAGATAGGAACGGAGAGTTTGAACCCAAGATAGTTAAGAAGAGACAAAAAGTTCTCAAAGACTTGGAGGACAAGGTAATAGCTCTTTACTCAAAAGGAATGTCAGTCAGAGACATCCAAGAACTTCTATCGGACATGTACGGAATGGAGATAAGTCCCTCTCTCATTTCAAAGCTCGCTGAAAGGGTACTCCTTAAAGTAGAAGAGTGGCAATCAAGGCCTTTAGGGGGTCAAACCATCACTAAGTTTTACCTGGAGCTCCCTAACCAGCTCTTCAACCTCTTTTCGCTCTCCCTCTGGAAGCTTTTCGGTCAGCTTCAAGAGTTTCTCAATCCTTCTGGTAAGTTCTAAACGCTCTTGTTTCTCTTTCAGTTCTTCTATCTCTTCCAGGAGTTGCTGGTTTTCTTTCTTTAGATCTTCCCTTTCCTTACGGAGTTCCTCTAGTTCTTTTTCAAGGGTTCTGGCCAGTTTCTCAGCCGTTTGTAGCCTTTCCCAGTAAAGACTCTTGTCCCTTTCACATTCAAGGAGCTCCCTATATAACTTCTCGTATCTATCTAAAGGCACTCCTTCATACGTAATTCTCTGACCAACGGTTTCACCTCTGCCGAGCAGCTCTTCTATGAAATACGCAAAAAATCTTAAAAGGTCCTCCTCGTTTTCTATCTTGATAGCCTTGCCTACTTCAGCCTCCTCCACAACGTTCAGTTGGAACTTTTCAGGCAGAAGTTTTTTAGCATCGTTATACGGCTTATACTGTTTTACTCCATATTTGCCAAGTTTTGCTAAAACAGAAAGAGGAATTACACATTCCATCGCTGTCCTCCTTGCGGTTTCCTTGTTTAAATTTTTTTTCACAAAAAAATATTATCAATAATTTATTGGATTTCAAGGAACAACTTATAAAGTTTTTTTGTATAAATTCTATACGCACAAAAGGAATTATGGTTGACACACACTTAAAGAAGTCATAAAATTCTATATAGATAAGATAACTTATCTATGTAGATAACGAGAGAAAATACTTGGAGTACAACGACTCTTTTTTAGCCCGTTGTTTTTCTATAAAATACGAAGTAAGGAATAGGAAAAATGACTTTCCAGAAAGCTATATCAAAATGGGAGACTTACGCACTACATAAACTATCCCCCAGAACTTTCCAGATTTACCGCCGTCGTCTAAAAGAGCTCCTTTCTACTATCGGAGACAGGGAGCTCCCTCTTTCAAAGCCTGAAATTGCCCACGCAATAGGAAATATCATTTCAAGCTCTGTTAGGGAACAGACGATAGCAGCTTATCAGTCCTTGAGAAAGTTTCTCAGAGACTTTTCCGAGATAGAACTTCCAGAAGTCCCAGACTTTATAAAGCCGAGAACCAGAAAGGAGCTTCCAAAACCTGTCTCCGAAGAAGTATTCTGGAAAATGCTAAGAATTGCAAAAGAAAGAGCTAAGGAAGGTTTTTCTTGGAAGCTAGCGGCAGTAATCTTAATGGGACTGGCAGGATTAAGGGCAAGTGAAGCTTTGTCGGTCAATCAGTTTAACCTTGAAAAAGACAGAGAGGGAGTTATTTGGATAAGAGTTAGAGGAAAAGGGCGAAAAGAGAGACGTATTCCTATGCCGAGAAATCAATACACTGAATGGCTTTGGGAAAATAGGCAAAATGTCCTACCTTTAGGGATACACTATCAAACACTCTATCAGACCATTCAGTCTATTGGGAAAAAGGCTGGAGACCTGAACGTTACTCCTCATCGGCTAAGGCATACCTATGGAACAATGTTGTCTCGTAGAGGGATACCTATCCAGATTATTCAGGAGCTTATGGGACATACGAGTCCAGTTACTACAATGGGTTACATAAAGGTGGCAGACAAAGAAAAAGTAATGGCCGTTGATAAAATAGAAAAAGGGTGAAGCTACATTAGGTATCAGTTATTAGTAATTATGTTTTGATAATCAGTTATCAGTTGTTGATGTTCGGAATCAGTTATCAGGAATTGAGTTACTGTTCTTGATGGAAGCTAAAATTGCCTTCTTCTTGATTGATTGTTTTCCTCAAATAGTACTTTCAAATTAGCAAGGCTTTGGTGGTTACTACAGTGTTTTAGGATAAGTTTTGCGCTAATTCTCTCCTTTTCAAAGAAGAGATATAGCGCACGGCGCAAGCCGTTGTTTTGAAAAAGCGTTGACATAAATTAATTTCAGGGGTCTACGAGTATAAAAAAACTGCTTCCTAAACTCAAGCAAGAGTTTCTGTTTCTCAAAGAAGCGAACATCCAATCACTCCAAAAAGCAGTGAAGTGGCTTGATAGAGCTTTTGATTATTCAGTTATCAGTTGTTGTGTTTTGTGTATTTGTTATCAGTTATTGCTAAAATCTTTAAGAAGGTGTTAGGAAGGTGGTAAAGTAAAGCTGTAAAATTACTAAAGAAAGGAAGTTGAAATTTCAGAATGATCGAATACCTTTAACCTATAACTAATAACTGATGACTTATAACTGATATAATACCTGACTCGTGTTATACTTATAACTGATCGGGGGATGGTGATGGAGGACTGGAAGAAAGTAGAGCTCCTTGCTACAGATACTGGTTACTCTTATTTGAAAGGAGCTTGGAAAGAAGAAGGTAAGTTAAGACTTGTTCGTATTCCTTCTGCTGTTGCTCAGTTTGAGGATAACACAAGTGGCCTTGAGGGAGCTCTTACGCCGGACATTCATTATAAAGGTAACTATTACCTTGCCGGAGAAAGAGCAAAAAACTTTGAAACGAGATTGATAGATACTTATCAGGAAGATTTTTCTGTGGTTTATACGCCTGTCTTAATATACGAACTGATGAGGGAAAACAGGATACTTCCCGAGAAAGTTTGTGTTTCTATAGCTCTGTCGGAATTTGACAAAGAAATCATCGTATTTGACCCTGAGGGAAAAATTAAGAGGGGAAAAAAGAAGAAACTCATAAGGGACTATGTATCGTCTTTTGAAATAAACGGAGAGAGGTTTCGTTTTGAGGTTTTGGTGTTCCCTCAGGGAGTAGGAATTTGGCTTGATGTTGGGACTCCGGAAAATGCCGTGATAGTGGACATTGGAGATAGGACGGTAGACCTTGTTTTTGTTAGGGGAGGTCAGATAGTGGGGGCAGGTTACACGACAGGTTTTCAAAATGAAGGGACTATGAAGATGGCCGATACCTTGGCAAGAGAAGTGAAGAAGTTAACGAAGAAGCCTGTAGACCTTAAGAAAGCTAAGATGTGGCTTGAAGAAGACAAAATTGTGTATGGTGGAAAGGAAATAGATTTGAAACCCATAAAGGAAAGAATAGCCCTTCACTACATGAGAGAGATAATCACTAAGTTAAACTCTAAGCCGGAGATAAAGGACTTCATAGATACTTACGGTAAAGTGATTTTTGCCGGCGGTGGTGCAAGGTTCGTGCCTGAAGAAATAAAGGAATATTTCGGGATTGAAATTCCTAAAGAACCGGAGTTTTCAAACGTTCGTGGATTTTTAAAGGCTTTGGAGGAAAAGGGAGATGCTGAAACTGAAACCAAAAATGCTTAGAGGAGTGTCCTTTTCGGTGGAGAGTGAGGATAAGGAAATCAGTTTAGATTCTCTCTTTCCGAGAGGCTTTAAAACAAGGCTTATAGAAAGGCTTTTTGAAGTGTTGTCAGAACAGATAAAAACCGATGATCCTAAAAAGTTCGTAAGAGCTCTTTTCTATTTTGTCTACGGTGACAATATTCCAAAATATGCCAGTGAAAAAGAGTCTGACATAGTTGAGTTTCTAAGGTGGAGCTTAAAAGCTTCTGCTGTAGAAGGGAGTTTTCAGAGAGAAAAAGCTGATAAAACTTTTCGTTCTGCAAAAAGGAAGGTCAGTTTTTCCGACATCCTTCCTTTAGCTTACAGGGGAGATGAGGAGTAGTTGCTGGAAAAAAGGAGAAGAGGTAAACTTTCTTGAAACAAAATTGGTGGTAAGTTAGATGGAGAAGGATAGGCTCGCCCTTTTAGAAGATATTCCCGTTACTCTTTCTGTGGTTCTTGGTAAACGTAAGATGCTCCTTAAAGAGGTTTTGGAACTTGAACAGAACCAGATTATTACTCTCAACAAGTATGTAGATGAACCGGTGGATATTTATGTGAATGATAGATTCTTTGGCTATGGGGAAATTGTAGTTGAGAACAACAAGGTAGGCATTAGGATTTTGTCAATTGTTGATGAGGAAAGTAATGACTGATTTGTATATTAAAAGCATACTTGCCTTCCTTGTTCTAATTTTCTTCTTAATCTTTTTGCTTAAGTTCCTTGAAAGAAGAAGGATTTTTTTGAAAGGCATAGAAGGAGTAAAGATTGTTCCTATTACCAGTGAGGACAGGTTAATAGTGTTTTCTTATGAAGGAACAAGGTTTATAATTTTCTCATCTTCCACTTCTACAATCTTACTTGATAAGAAACCTGTAGAAGGGCAAGGCAATATAGGGGAGAAAAGATGAGTATTACTGCGCAGTTGCTCTTTGTGGCTGCCTCCGGTGCAAAAGCAATGGAAAGAAAACTTGAGTCTGTTAGTAACAATATAGCGAATGCAGATACTACAGGATATAAGAGAGAAGGGGTAAAGTTTTCTACTATTTACGTTCCTTTAACACAGCATCCTCCTTCTAAGCCGAGAGACCCTCATCCTGTAGGTTATATTCCTACTTATAACCTTACTCTCAATTATGCTGGTACTGTTAATAATGTAATTTATCTTGAACAGGGCCCTGTCAGGGAGACAGGAAATAAACTTGACTTTGCTATAGAAGGGAAAGGTTTTTTCGTTGTTGAAGATGAAAATGGAAAAAGGTTTATAACTAGGGATGGTAGTTTTAAGGTTGATGGAGAGGGTTTCCTGAGAACAAATTCGGGTTTTTACGTTATTGGGGCTACGGGGAACAGAATAAGGGTTACTTCTTCTAATATTTATGTTTCTGAGAATGGAAAGATTTTTTCTAACGGTAATGAAATTGACAAGTTCCTTGTAGTGGAACAACCTGTCGGAAAAAGAGTAGGCCATAACTTGTGGCTTTATGATAAAAAGAGGGCTGAGATTTCCGACAACTCTAAAATTTATCAGGGTTTCTTAGAAGGTTCAAACGTGAACGTTGTCTATGAAATGGTTAAGATGATAGAGGCTCACAGGGAATTTGATGCCAATATGAACGTTATAAAGGCCGGAGATGAACTTCTTGCTTCTTTAAATGAATTTGGGAGGATATGATGATTAGAAGTTTATGGTCTGCGGCTTCTGGAATGCACGCTCAACAGATAAATTTAGATGTGATTTCAAACAACCTTGCAAACGTTGATACTACTGGCTTTAAAAAGAGTAGGGCAGAGTTTGAAGACCTCATGTATCAAACTCTTAAAGCGGCAGGAACTCCCAATGCGGCCGGTAACCAGATTCCTGTAGGTATTCAAATCGGTCTTGGAACAAAGGTTACTACTGTCTCTAAGCTTTTTTCTCAGGGAAACTTTATTCATACAGAAAATCAGCTTGACGTGGCCATAGAGGGAGATGGTTTCTTTAAAGTTCTTCTTCCTAACGGAGATACCGCTTATACGAGGGATGGAGCCTTCAAGGTAGATAAAGATGGTAGGCTTGTTACCCATGAAGGTTATGTGCTTCTGCCAGAGATAACAATTCCCCCTGATGCCATAAGGGTCAACATAGCAGAAGACGGAACTGTTACGGTGGAGCTTCCCGGCCAACCTACTCCTCAGGAGATAGGGAGGATAACACTGATAAAGTTTATCAATCCTTCGGGTCTAAAAGCTATTGGGAAAAACCTCTTTTTAGAAACAGATGCTTCAGGAACTCCTCAAGAAGGTATTCCCGGAACGGAAGGTTTTGGAACTTTGGCTCAAGGGTTTCTAGAGTCTTCTAACGTAAATGTGGTTGAAGAAATGGTTAATATGATAATTGCCCACAGAGCTTATGACTTTAATTCCAAGGCTATCCAGACTTCTGATGCTATGCTCCAGACGGCTGTTAACCTTAAAAGGTAAATTTAATATTTTAATACTGTTTTTCGTGATTTTTTTTTCTTCTTCTCCTTCCTTAGCCGGAGGGAAGGAGGAATCTTTTGTTAATTTGGCACTAAGGAATGTTGAATTTTCTATTTCGGGAAAGGTAGAAAAACTCTTAGTAGATGGAAGAGTTACAAACGGACAGGTTTTAAAGGGTTGTGAAATTGAAAATGTAGTTCCAATTTCCCATCTGGTTATAAGAAGGCCTGGAAGGTTTCTCATCCAGCTAAAAGTGAAATGCAAAAATTCGTTTCTTACGAGAACTTTGAATGTTAAATTCAACGTTGATGCTGAGGTTTGGGGGTTTGAGACTACTAATGTCGTTGAACGCGGAGAATATTTAACAGGAAAAGTAAAAAGAAAAAAATTTCTTCTCTCTACTGTAAGAGGAGAACTTTTTGACGGTAATCCAGAAAAGGTGGTAGCAAAGACAAGATTACCGGCGGGAATTCCTGTTTTAAAAAGATTTGTAGAAGTTCCTTTTGCTGTAAAGAGGGGACAACTCGTAAAAATAGTAGCTGAGAAAGGGGGGATTTATGTTGAAACTACCGGCAAAGCTCTCCAAAATGGCCGTGTTGGTGATATAATCAAAGTCAAAAACATTTATAGCGGAAAGGTTATTGAAGGAAGAGTAAAAGATGAAGAAACAGTTGTCATTCTTGTTTTTTAGCCTCCTGTTAACCTCCTGCTTTAGCAAGCCTCAAGGAACAGTTTCTTACACTCCTCCTCCTCCTCCAAAGCTTAACTTTCAGACAAAGCCGTTAAGTGAAGGATCTCTCTGGAACGACAACGGAAGATTTAAATACATCTATGGAGACTCAAAAGCAAGGGATGTAGGAGATCTTGTTACCATATTGATAGTGGAAAAAACGAGGGCTCAAAGTCAGACGGAGACGGCCTTAAAAAAATCATCTAAGGTTCAAGGAGGAGTTTCCTCTCTTTTTGGTCTTAACAAAAATGTTTTGGACAAAACAAACGTGGCTATGCAAGGAGGTGCAGAGCATGGAGGGAAGGGTTCTACGCTTAGAGGAAGTATTTTTACGGGAACAGTAACTGCTCAGGTAATCGGCAAACAGCCAAACGGAAATTTGATAATACAGGCTCAGAAAAACGTTGTTATTAACGGAGAATCTCACGTTCTTACGATAACTGGAGTTGTTAGGCCGGAAGATATTGACGATACAAATACCGTCACGTCTGACCGGGTATTCAATCTTCAAATAACATATACCGGAGAAGGGGTTTTGACAGATGTTCAAGAACCGGGATTTATATGGAAAATTGTGGCAAAGCTTTGGCCTTTCTAAGTTTTTCTTTTTTGTTTTCTGTTTAGTTCTCACCTTTGGGCCGGTTAAAGCGGCAGAGAACGTAGACAGCGATGGGGACGGACTTTCTGATTACAAGGAGATGTTTGTCTACTTTACTGACCCGCAAAACAAAGATACTGACGGGGACGGACTTTCTGACTATGATGAGATTACAAAGTTTAAAACCAACCCGAACGAAAAAGACAGCGATGGAGATGGCCTCTCAGATTACGACGAGGTGAAAGTTTACAAGACAGACCCTAACTGTGCAGATCCCGATTCAGACGGCCTTACAGACAGGGAAGAAGTAAGAATGTACGGAACTTTTCCTTTCAGGAAAGACACTGATGGAGATGGCTTAACAGATTTTGAGGAGGTTACCGTATACGGGACTTCTCCTCTTAAAAGGGATACAGATGGAGACGGCCTTAACGACAGAAGGGAGATTTATTTTTCTAAAACTTACCCTGATAACAATGATTCAGATGCCGACGGGCTTTCTGACTTTGTTGAAGTTTCAAAAATGGGAACAAACCCTTTAAATCCAGATACAGACGGAGATGGCCTTACTGATGGAGAGGAAGTAGCCTTCAAGACAGACCCTTTCTCTCCGGATACAGATGGGGATGGCCTTTCAGACCTTCAAGAGATAGAGCACTACAGAACCTCTCCTTTAAAGAAGGATACGGACGGAGATGGTCTTAGTGATTATTTGGAGATAGCCCTCTATGAGACCGATCCTTTAAGGAGAGATACAGATAAGGATGGAGTTAGTGATGGAGAGGAAATTAAAAAGTACAAAACTGATCCTTTATCTGCCTTAAGTAAGCCTAAGCTAACTGTTGCCAAGGAAAAGAAGAAAACGGAAAAGGGAGAGAAACTTCTTGCAATTGTCTATTTTGACTATGGGAGCAGTTCTCTTTCTAAGAAAGCCAGAGAAACGCTCAAGGATATTTGCAAAGCTTTAAAAGGAGGAGAAACCTTAGTTATTAAAGGATATGCCGATTGGAAGGGTAGTGAAACTTTTAATTTGAAGCTATCAAAACTTCGGGCTAAGAGGGTTGAGAGTTATCTTAAAAGAGTCTGCAAAAAGGCCGGTAAAAAGGGAATTCGTTTTAAGACGGAATGGTTTGGCTACAAAAGGCTGATAATTAACAAGAAAGGACCTATGGCTCCGAATAGGAGGGTTGAGGTTTATGTTCTTAAGTAGGTTGTTTTTTGTGTTGTTCCTTTTTTTACTCTTTGTCGCCGAAGTCTTTGGGGCAGAAGTAAGAATAAAAGACATTGCAAGAATCGGAGTTTCAAGGGTTAACTACTTAGTTGGGTACGGATTGGTTGTTGGGTTGAAGAATACCGGTGATTCTACTTCGTCTGAGTTTACGAAGCAGTCAATAGCAAATATGCTTGAAAGAATGGGAATAAAAATTCCAAAAGGGAGTATCAGGACGAGAAACACAGCAGCCGTTATGGTTACCGCAGAACTTCCAACTTATGCTAAACCGGGAACAAGAATCGACGTGGTAGTTTCTGCATTAGGGGACGCTAAAAGTTTAGAAGGCGGAACGCTTATTATGACTCCTCTCCTCGGGCCTGACGGCGAGGTTTACGCCATTGCTCAGGGGCCAATTTCTCTTGGGGGCGGATACGAGGTAGGAGGAAAAACGGCTTCTTTAAGGAAGTTTGTTACTACTACGGCCAGAATTCCGCAAGGGGCAATAGTTGAAAGAAATGTTCCTGTGAACTTTTCTAATAGAAACGAAATTGAAATTGTTCTGGATGAGGCCGATTTTAAGACCGCTTCTAATGTTGCACAAGTTATAAATGAAGAGTTAGGTTCTTTAGTAAGAGCTGTTCCTGTATCTCCCGAGACTGTGAAGGTTTTCTTGAAGAAGGAAGGGATTAACGTAGTTGACCTTACAGCGAAACTTGAAGAGCTCCCGGTGGAAGTGGACTATCCTGCGGTGATAGTTATAAATGAAAGAACGGGTACTGTTGTGATTAATGATAGGGTTACAATATCTCCGGTTGCTGTGGCACAGGGAGGAGTTACGGTAAAAATTTCAGAACAGCCCGTTATTTCTCAGCCGCCAATGCTCTCTTCCGGTAAGACAATTCTCACTCAGAAAACTTCTATTCAGCTTCAAGAGGGAAAAAGGGTGTTTATTCTTAAACCTAAAGGGCCTTCTTTGCAGGACCTTGTTATGGCTTTGAATGCTGTGGGAGTTACTCCCCGCCAACTTATAGCGATTCTTCAAGCGATGAAGTCGGCAGGGGCTATCCATGCGGAAATTAGGTTGCAGTAAACTCTTTTTTCTCTTCGTGATTTTCTTTTGGCCTCTTGTTGCTTTTTCGGTCGAAAGTGGATGGTTAAGGGTAGGAGATTCTTTTAGACCTTTTGTTAAGGTGGAAAATTTTGCGAATAAGCAAGTAATCTTTGTTACTAAAGATGGAAAGGTTTACTTTGGAAAATGTTACGAAGAAAAACGTTTTTTTAATAGCTGTTACGTTGTTTCAACCAAAAAGTTTAAGGCGGTTGATGGAGGAATTACTTATATAGTGTTAAAGGTAGACGGTTACTATCCGCCGAGGGTAGTTGAACACGGAGCTGTGGACAATTTCAACGTTATTCACTCTATTCTTACGGTTGGAATAAACCACTCGCAGTAAATCTTTATTTTGCCGTTTTCTTTCTTTAAGCATAGGACTTTGCGGGCTACGGATTTCATAATAGAGGAAGAATAAAATTGTCTAAAGGTAACACAAACGGTATTATCCTTGTTCTTCCTTATGTGGACGTTTTCAATGCGAACCTTTACGTTTTTACTTCTTTTCCAAACTCTCTTTTTGTACTCTACAAATTTCTCGTAGTCTATGCAACCTTCTGGTGAATACAAGCTGAAGTACTTAGGATCTTCTTTTTCCCACAAACTTTTCCACTCTTCTAAAAATTCAAGGATTTCTCTTGTCTTTATTGTTTGGTATGTGGATTCTTTTTTTTGTTTTTGAATGAGCAATCTTTGGAGTTCTTCCTTGCTTTTTTTCGTTCTTTTTTCTAGCCTTTCGTTTAAAAATTTACTTATAACATTGTTCAGATTTTCATCCGCTATCTTATAACTCTTATCCAATGAGTATGCAAGAGTAAAAAAAGCAACTGCTCTTTTTATGTACTCATCCTTACCTGTGCCTTCGTAAAGTTTTGTGTAGATAACCCCCACGTTGTTGTATATCTTAGGAGAGGCAATTCCTTCTCTTAGGATGCTTTCATATACTTTTAGAGCTTCTTTGTATTTTCCAGCCTTGAAAAGTTGAACCGCTTGGGCAAGTAATTCAGTAGAATTTTCTCCAAAGGCTAAACTTGTCTGTAAAAGAAATGTCAAAAAAGCAACTAGCCAGAGGAGTTTTCTCATTGGATTATAAACTCCCTGTAGAATATGTTCCTTACCTTAGTTTTTGTCAGAACAGAGTTAAGTTTTAATAGGAGATTTTCTTTAAGAACTTCCTTCCCTTCTGGAGATACAAGTTCCTTAGAAGACATAGCTCCTACTGTTGTTATGAGAATATCGTTGATCACTGGAAGTTTATTGCGGAGCTCTTCTTCGTCTCCGCTATATTCTATGGCAATGGCTATTCTTATATAGTGGCCGTCAGCTAAGTTAATAACTACAGGCTCTAACTCCATAATTTTAAAAGAGTTGGTTATCGAAGTTTCACTTTTTTTCTGGTAAAAGTAGATTGCAACTCCTCCGCCAATCAAAGCTATTATCAATACTAAGAAAATAACCTTCTTCACTTCTTACCCCCGGAAGAAACAACATTTGCCGGCTTAGGCAGGTAAATTTTAACCTCTACTCTCCTGTTGAGAGCTCTCGTCCTTTCATCCTTTTCTTCTACTAAAGGCTGAGTATCTGCCACTCCGACAGCCCTTAGCATATCTTTTTTAACTCCCTTTTTCAAAAGGTATTCTAACACAGAAATCGCTCTTCTTACCGAAAGTTCCCAATTGCTTCCATTTTTTACAGGAAGGCTGTCGGTATGGCCTACAATAAAAACTTTTGTTCCTTTTGGAAGTTGCTTGATTATTTCTGCAAGTTTGTCAAGGGAATTTACTGTTTCAGATTTTAGCTGAAACTTCCCCTTTTCAAAGAGAAAGTTTTCAGGGAAGATTAAAATAATCTCCCCTTTTTTACCTTTGCTAACTGATATTCCTTCTTTTCTAAATTTCTTCTTTATTACACTTTCGGCAAGATGGGGGGAAATGTCAGGAAGTTCAATTCTTGTTCTTTTGTTTCCAGCAAAGATGTGGGCTTTCCGGAAGAAGATAGATATTTCCGGTGGATATGAAATAACAGTAAAAGACAGGTATAAAGCAAAGAAGGCTATGAGAATGAATAAAACATCCATGAAGGAGGTAAGCCATACCGCATCTTTTTCTTTTCTTTTTCTACTTCCAAAGGATTCCATTTTTAACTCTTAGAAATGCAGTTCAATTTCGACTCTTCTATTCTTGGCTCTTCCTTCGGGAGAGGTGTTTGGGGCTACTGGTTCAGTATCAGCACAGGCCATAATTTCAAACTTCACCTTGGAAATTTTACATTCTTTTATTAGAACCTTCAAAACACTTTCTGCTCTTTTAGCAGAAAGAACCCAATTATCAACTCCCGGAACGTTATCAGTATGTCCTTTAATTACGATTTTCTTTATGGATGGATCTTTCAGGGCTTCACATATTTCCTGCAAAAAGTGGATAGTTTCTGGTTTGAGACGATAAGAGCCACTTTCAAAAGTTATTTTGCAAGGAAAAATAACTTTTATAGTTTTTTTTGTCTCTATTACTTTAAACTCCCTAATAAAAGGGTATTTTTCCTTCAGTTTTTCCATTTTTCCTTTTATTTTTCTTAGAACTTTCTTTCGGGGCGGATACAGAGGTTTAACCATAGGTGGGCCGATAGAACTTTTTGGAGAGTTTAAAAGACCTTTATTTCCCGAAATCTCTCCCATTCTGCTTTTAAAGAGAGCAACCTTGCTTATGTCAAGTGTGGAGTGGGAAAGAACTATTACAAAAAAGATAATAAGAATAAAAAGAACATCTATAACCGACAGTTTCCATCTTGACCGAGGAGAAACAATCATTTTTGTTCCTTTTGAGCAACCTTTTTTTCAAAGACGTCAACTCTTCCTTTAGAGAGAGATTCCAAGAGAGAGTCTCTTATAACTTTTGGGGAAACTCCCTCAAGCATGAATATTATGGCTTTTTCAACTAAGGTAAGTAGGACTTCTTCTCTTGATTTTAGGTATCTGAGCCGAGAGGCGAGAGGGGTAAAAACCATGTTTGATAGCACGAGGCCGTAGAAAGTTGTAAGGAGTGCTAAAGCAAGGCCGGTTCCGATAGTTGAAGGGTCTTTGAGATTAGCAAGCATGTAAATAAGCCCTATAACTGTTCCGAGCAGTCCAAAGGCCGGTGCAAGAGTTCCTAAATTTTCTACGAGTACTATAGAGTTTTCAATGTCTTCAAGGTAGGACCTTCTTTCAAGCTCAAGTACCTCTTTTATCGTCTTGGTATCCGAAATCTCCATTGCAAGCTGAACTGCTCTCTTTATTCCCTCGTAAGGAACTTTCTTACTTTCTATTTCTCTTTCAAGTCCAAAAAGACCATCCCGGCGAAAGGAGACAGAAAGTCTGTTAAAAAACTCTACGAACTCCTGAAGGTTTACGTGTTTATAGGAAAAGGCCAAAAATATAGGTTTTAAGGTTCTTGCTACAACGTCAACAGGAAGGGAAGCAGCGCCAGCCGTAAGAGTTCCTGCAATAACGAATATCAAAGACGGATAGTTAACAAAGAGGTCAAGCTGGCCTCCGAGAAGCAAAGTTATAACAAGCACAGCAAAGGGAGAAAAAAGAATTAAAAGAGAAAGAACTTGAAACATCTACTACCTCTTCAGGTTTATAACTGTCTGCAGGATTTCATCGTCGGTAGTTATGACTTTTGTGTTTGCCTGAAAAGCTCTCTGAGCTACTATCATGTCAACAAACTCCTGAGTCAAATCAACGTTTGACATTTCAAGAGCTCCTCCTATCACCTCTCCTAGACCTGAATTTTGGGCAAAGTCCATCTTTATGAGGGAGTACGGGTCATTGTTAAGAGGAACTTTGGGAGCAAATGCCCAGAGATTATCGGAAAGCCTTTTAAGAGTATCTTCTGGCATGTCAGCTAAAGGTACTTTGTATAGCTCAATTTTCTGTCCATTATCGTAGTGGCCTACTAAAGTTCCGTCTTTTTCAAAGCTAATTTCTATAAGTTGAGAAGCTGAGTAGCCGTTTTGAGTTGCACTGTGAATCATTGAAGGTTCGGCAAGTTGGGTAGAACCGGCAAAAGAAAGGGTCATGGTTATCGGGTTGCTCGGAGCATAATTTGGATTTGGTGGAAGATTGGGAGGCATTCCATTCGTCAACATAGAAGGAGGTATGGAGAGGGTAAAGGATGTAGAGGGTAGCCCGTTTTCATCGGTTACTAAGTTACCGTTGGAATCGTAGAGTCTCTCTATCTGACCGGACTCGTTAAACTGAATTCCTCCGCTTGAAACCGCCGAGTCAAAATTCCCGTCAACAAATGCCACCCATTTCCAGAAATTAAAATTCTGAATTCCGTTGTCTAATTTATCGTCTTTATCGGCTTTTATGAAAAAAAAGTCAACATGGTGGGCATTTCCCAGGGAGTCGTAAACCGTTAAAGCTGTTGAAAATCCGTAGGAATTGGGATTCTTAGGGTCAAACCCTTCCTTGTTTATGAAAGAAACAGCTTTAGGAAGCTGAGTATTAAGGACGGTTTTGGAAAAGTCTATTTTTAGCGTATCGTTGTTACCGTCTCCATCTAAATCTTTGTTAAGTGAAAGTTCAAAGACCGCATCTACGTCTTGTGTTTCATCATAGTTTTTGACGCTAACTATGCTACCGTTACCGTCAAAGGTTATAACTTTCCTAGTTGTGTTACCCGAGTCTGCAGGATCCTTTCCTACGTCAGCCCACCATTTTGAACTGATGAGTTCGTTTGCAAGAACGTTCATAATATCACTAAGGCCGTTTTCTGAGTGTGATCCAGCTGGGTCTATTTTTACCGTTTCATTAGCTTTTCCGTCTCCGTCAAGGTCTATACCTGAGAAGGTGATAACTCCAGAGGTAAGGTTGCCGGCATTATCAAAGGAAATGGCATCGTTCTTGGTGCTTATCTTTGTGTACTTCCCGTTATTAGGATCATAGTAGTAGAGAGATGCATCCCACTGCCTATTTTTAGAATCGTAGTTTTCGAATCTTACAAAAAACTGTTTGTCATTTCCGTCATAAACGGGAATGGGAATGTAATCAGTGTTTGTTCCATCTGAAGCATCAAGTTTGAGCTTGACGGCCAGATGAATTTCCGCCTCTCTTTGCTTGAAAATAATATTTGCATCAGAAGAATTGTTAAGAAGACTGCTAAGTGTGTAGGCTTTTCCATTAACATCGTAGACGGTTGTATCTGCAAGGTCTGAAAAAGTAGAGTTTGACTGTCTTATTCTGAAGCCGGCATCAATTTTAGAAGTATGAACCGTTGAAATCGGAGTATCTGCATTGAGATTGAAAGAGAGAGCTCCTTTTGTAGTTTCCTTTGCAGGGATTACTTCAAAGCCTTTTAGATTAACATCTGTTAAGTTTGCAGGAGTAGTCGGGGCAAAAGTCCCGTCTTCACTTCTTCTAATACCTTGAAGTATCTGACCGGTGGGAGTAACAAGGTTCCCCTCTGAATCTACGCTGAACTCTCCGGCTCTTGTAAAGCGGAATTGGTCATTATAAGTATTGTAAGGGTCATCGTAGGCATTTGGGTCTCTAACTATGAAGAATCCCCTACCGTTGATTGCTAAATCTGTTGCTACACCTGTTGTTTCAAAAGCTCCTTGTGTCATGATGTTTTGGTAGTTTGATACATACGCTCCGTGTCCGACGTAAGAAACGTTTCCTCCTGCAACGTAAAAGGTATAGAGAAGGTCGGCAAAGTTAGCTCTTTGCTTTTTATAGCCAACCGTTTGAGCGTTGGCAATGTTGTTAGAGGTTGCATCCAACGCTTTTTGCTGAGCTTTTGTTCCGCTGATGGCTGTGTAGAGAGACGGAAGCATCGCTTTCCTCCTTTAAAAGAGTTCCTTCAGCTTGAAACTTCAACGACATTTTCAATTGGAAAGGCTACATTTCCCAAAGTTATGGTTTCATCTTTTAAATTTACGGCTGTAGCTATTCCGGTGGAGTAAAGAACTATGTCGTTGATTAAACTGCCGTTAGCAGTGGCTTCAACTTTTATCTGAAAGGTACCGTTTAACTGGTTGCCATACTCATCTTTCCCATCCCAAGATACGGTGTAAGTGCCTGCCTGTTGGTTTTGGAGTTCCCACTCCTTTACTACCTGTCCGGATTCGTTAAGAATTTTTATCTTGACAACTTCGGCACTTTCACGAAGTGTGTATTCGGCGGTAATAGAGCCGTCAGCCGATACTAAGTTACCTTTTACTTTTACTTTTTTTCCAAGAAGTGACAAAAGGTTTGTCTTGTTAAGACTTTCTATTACTTGGCCGAACTGCTTGAGAGTGTCTGTGAAGTTGTAAGTCTGCTCAAGTTCGGCAAGAGCTGTAAGCTGTTCTGTAAACTCCTTGGGATTTATGGGGTCTATCGGATCTTGGTTCTGAATTTGAGCTATCAAAAGTTTGAGAAAATCGTCTTTTTGGAGGGTAGTGCTTTCCGGTGTTTGGATAGCTTTCGTGTCTTTGGTTGTTAGAACATCACCAAGTTGAGTCAGCATATTTGCCTCTGCTAAAAGGTTCGTGTGCTAAAATAATACCAAAAATGGCAGCTTGACGGAGGATATTGTGAAGAAATTAAGTCTTATGATGTCTTTATCTTTTCTGTTGGTCTCCTGTGGTGGAGCAACTTACAAATCGCAGGCCAAGAAACCGGTGCAGACGCAGATTTCGCTTTTAAACGTTTGTGGTAAAAAAGAGGTAGTTTGTCCTCAAAAGAGGAGCTATCTAGTTACTTATCAGAGCTGTTGTGACTATCCTGTAACCTACAAGAAAAAGTAGGTAGGAGGGAAGTATGAAAAAGATATTTTTTATTTTGCTTGTTTTAATGTTTCCTGTATTTGTAAGTGCTCAAGAAGTTTTCCAACGCCTTGATGTTCTTTCTTCTAATTCCGAAGAGGGCCGTTTAAACTCAAAAATTATCTTTTTAGCAGACCAAATAGTAAGAAACTTAAATAGCAGGTTTATGTATGAACCTGTGGTTGTTACTACCTTTGTCAATCTTGACAATATGAAGGAAACTTCGGGTCTTGGAAGGTTGATAGCTGAAAATATCATTCACGAACTCCAGGTTAGGGGATGGAAAGTCTTTGATATAAGACTTGCTAAAGATATTGTTGTTAAGCCACAAGGGGAGTTTTCAATTACGAGAGATATAAGAAACCTTAGGAATTATTACAATGTAAACGCGGTAATTACAGGAACGTATGCGATAACCTCTAATGTGGTTATAGTCAACGCAAGGGTTATAGACGTTAAAACCGGTATAGTCATTTCAAGCGGTCAGGTGGCTTTTCCTATAGAGGAGGTATCTTCTCTTCTTGCAGATAGGTCTTCTTCTGGTGCGACGATAAGGATAAAAGGGGAATATTAAATGTCCCGCTTTTTTCTTTTGGTAGGAATTTTCCTGATTTTTACTTCTTGCTATTTATCCAATCCCTTTGTGAACAAGTACAAATTTACTCCTCAGCTTTCTGTGGATTCTGTTATTCCAAACCTTGACCTCTCAGAGTCCATAAACGATATGGCCTATAAGCTCTGTCCCTACGTTTCTGGGAAGACGGTTATAGTTACAGATTTTGTTGATTTAGAAACTTTAAAGCCGGGAAAGTCCGGACTTTTGCTTGCAGAGCTTTTAAAAAGTAAGTTGAGCCAATTGTGTAACACAAAGGTTGTGCAAGTTGAGTTTTCTAAGTACTTTACAATCGGGAAAAATGGACTTAGGGTATTGACGAGGAACGTTTACGAGTTAAAAGGTGTAAGTCAACCGGTTATGATTGCAGTCGTCGGAACTTTTAATCTTTCGCAAAACAAGCTTTATCTATTTTCTCACGTCGTGAATGTTCAAACGGGAATAGTTTACAAGATTGTCGGTGAAGAAATAGGTTATAGAATAGAAGGATTCACAATATTTCAGTGAGGGAAAAATGGAAGTTTTAGGACTTCTGGGCGATGTTCTCGTTGAAGGAATGAAGCTAAGAGAAAAGAGGATAGAAGTTGTTGCAGGAAACATTGCTAATGCAAGTACTCCTAATTTTGTTCCGTTTAAGCTTTCTTTTGAGGAGGAGTTCCAGAGAACGCTCTTCGGCTTCACAGATGAGGTAGAACTAAAAACTACTTCTTGCAATCATATTAAAGAATCCGTCCGGAAGGAGATAAGGGGACTTTCTCAAAGAATATCTCCACAGCCCAAGATAAGAGCTCCCATCGGCATGGACAGAAACCTCGTAGATTTAGAAGAAGAGTACGGAATTATGGTGAAAGACGCTTCAGTTTACAAAACCCTCTCTCAGCTGTTTGCAAAAGAGGTTTATCTTAACAAGTATGTTCTAGACGAGGCTGGAAAGGTTTAAGTGAACTACTTCTCATTGAAATGAGGAACTTCCCGCTTCAACGAGTGCAGCCGTCCTCTCCACGGGCGTAAGTTCGGGTCGTTCCAACCCTACTGCTCGTGAGGTGAGCAACCTCGCTGCTAGCCTCCTCCTGCACCTACCATTAATCGGCAAGAGGGCTGACTGAGGAAGTAGGATTCGTGGAAAAGAAATTAGACTGGCGACCTTATAGAGTCTGCCTTACCTATGGATTGCGGGAAAGTTAAGGCCGTGGAGTGTGTTATCCCACGATGAAGCGGGAGGTTCCTCACTTTAACTAAAAATACGCTCTAAGTCCCCTTCCCTGGGGAAGGAGATACAGAGCGATGCCGTAAAGCATTATTATGAGAGTGTTTGAAAATTGCTAATTCCATAAAAAAGCCTATTCTTTCCGGTATGAAAGCTAAAAGACTCAATTTCTAACAAGTACTCAAACTCATACAAAACTGCTGTGTCCAAAAATTAGGTAGGTTAAAATAATCCTGCCATGGAAAGAGACTGGAAGAAATACAACAGAGAACTTGTAAGAAGGGGAGAAATCCTCATAGACCCAGAAGCAATCGCTGTTACAC
>Ga0256836_1000187_pt1 | contig 37422 bp, 37 predicted proteins | sample 4561380metaG_FD_185974 | JGI IMG/M metagenome (GOLD analysis project Ga0256836, IMG submission 185974) | Hydrothermal vent microbial communities from Guaymas Basin, Mexico - 4561-380 | ecosystem: Environmental > Aquatic > Marine > Hydrothermal vents | place: Mexico: Guaymas Basin | collected...
CGGTCATGGCCTGAATCTGCCTTATTCCCTCCGCAACGAGGCGAACGTGCCTGACGGCCTCGACGATGTTTCCTGTTCCTGCCTCGCCCTTGGTTCTAATCATTGCGGCCCCTTCCCATATCCTCCTGACGGCCTCGCCGAGGTTCCTCGCCCCGCAGACGAAGGGAACGTTGAACTCGCGCTTGTCTATGTGGAAGAACGGGTCCGAAGGAGTAAGAACCTCGCTCTCGTCAATCATGTCAACGCCCAAAGCTTCGAGTATCTTCGCCTCGGCGACGTGGCCGATTCTGACCTTCGCCATGACAGGAATCGTAACCGCGTCCATTATCTCCTGAATCTTCTCAATAGGTGCCATCCTCGCGACTCCACCGGCCTTCCTGATGTCGGCCGGGACGCGGTGCAGGGCCATAACAGAAACGGCTCCTGCCTCTTCTGCAATCCTCGCCTGCTCAGCGTTGGTAACGTCCATGATGACTCCGCCCTTGACCATCTTGGCGAAGCCCCTCTTGAGCCTCTCCGTTCCCTTGGCCTCGATAACCTTCAGCTTGTCCATCCTCACCACCTCATTCAGATGAACGTTTTAGTGGATTATAAGCCTTGCCACCAGCAATGGAGGATTTTTGTAAAAAATGTTCAAAAAATGGCACGAAAAGCCGAAAAGGTTCACTCAAGTTTTGACAGAACCTCAAGGCTCACGTCGAAGTTCTTAACCGAGTGGGTGAGGTAGCCGAGGCTTATGACGTCGATGTCGAGCCTTGCATACTCCTCGATGTTCTCCGGCGTTATGCCCCCGGAGACCTCGATTTTCACCCTATCGCGCAGGCCCTCGCGCTTTAAAGCTTTAATCGTCTCCGCTATCTCCTCAGGTTCCATGTTGTCAAGCATCACAACGTCGGCCCCGACTTTAGCCGCTTTAAGGGCATCCTTAAGGCTCTCCACCTCCACTTCGACAACCTTGTAAACGGAAAATTCCTTCGCGCGCCTTATTGCTTCTTCCAGCGGAACAAGGGCGAGATGGTTGTCCTTAATGAGTATCGCGTCGCTCAGCGAGAAGCGATGGGGCTCGCCGCCGCCGATGAGTATGGCCCTCTTGTCTATCAGCCTGAGAAGGCTCTTCCTCGTGCCAGCTACACGGACCTTCGAGTTCACGGCCCTGACCTTCTCGACGAGCCTCCTAACCTCGGTCGCGATACCGCTCATCCTGCCCATGACGTTCAAAGCGGTTCTCTCGACGAGCAGAATGGCCCTCGCGTCCCCCTCAAGCTCGAGGATTACGTCTTCTTTCCTAACTTCCTCGCCGTCGCGTTTTCTGACCGAAACCTTGACGCCAAAGTGCTTGAAGAGAGCTTTAGCTTCTTCAACGCCTGCTATAACTCCATCTTGCTTGGCTATGATTACGGCCCTGGCTTTGGTGCCCTCAGGAATCACCGCCTCGCTCGTCACGTCGCCGAAGGGTGCATCTTCTTCAAGGAGCCTGAGCAGATAGGGGAGTGGGGTCATAAGTTTCCCTCCCAACTTAACAAAAATCCCGAAATCTTGCACTCTCAACTTAACACCTTAGCTCATCTCAAGCATCCTCTCGATGGCCTTCCTGGCCTTCTCGGCTATCTCAGCTGGAACATCAACGGGGTACTTCATATCCCTGAGCGACTCGTAGACGCTCTGGAGCGTTATCGCCTTCATTCCAACGCAGACGGCGTCCTCCCTCGCGGGATAGAACTTTATGTTCGGGTAGAGCTTGCTCAGCCGGTAGACCATCTCCCTCTCGGTGAAGACGACCCACTCGCTCCACTCCGGCGCGTGCCGTATCATTCCCCCCGTGGAGACTATTATGTCGGCCCTTTCCTGTACTTCCGGCTCGCACTCGGGGTGGACCATCAGCTTGGCGTTAGGATAACGTCTCCTCGCGCGCTCCACGTCCTCAACGGTGAACTTCCTGTGGACGTAGCAGTGCCCGTCTGGGGGAACTGGGATTACCTTCTTACCAGTCACCCTCGCGACGTAGCTTCCCAAGTTCTTGTCCGGGCCGAAGATTACAACGTCGGAATCGAGCTTTTCGACTATTTTGACCGCGTTGGCTGAAGTTACCGTCACGTCGGCGTAGGCTTTCGCCTCGGCGGAACTGTTCACGTAAAGAACGACCGGCGCGTTAGGATACCGCCTCTTAGCTTCAAGTATGTGCTCAACTTTAAGCATGTTGGCCATCGCGCAGGTGGCCGTTTTAGCCGGGAGGAGAACGGTCTTCTCAGGGTTGAGGATTTTAGCGGTCTCGGCCATAAAATCGACGCCCGCGAAGACTATTACCTCGGCATCAACGTTTACGGCCTTCCTCGCGAGCTCGAGGCTGTCCCCAAGGAAATCCGCTATATCCTGCACCTCGGGGGGCTGGTAGTTGTGGGCCATGATTATCGCGTTGCGCTCCTCCTTAAGCTTCTCAATCTCGGCAATCAGCCTCTCCTTGTCCATTTCCCATCCCTCGGCGGGGGTAGAAGAAGGGAATTAAAAGGGTTTTTGGACACCTTTGATTACAGCCTGCACCTCCCGTCGAAGAAGCTCGGCCTCTCGAAGGCCTTTCTCATGACCGGAAAGTCCTCGCGGTAGTGGCTTCCCCTGCTCTCTTCCCTCGCGAGTGCACACTCGAGAACGCCCCTCGCGAGCAGTTTCAGCCTCGGGTCGGCCTCGATTCCCTCAAGCTTCCTGAGGCCCTCCCCGAGAGTTTTCGCGCTCCTAACTATTCCAGCGTGATTCCAAAGGAGCTCCCTCAGCGGGTCAACGTCTCCAAGCTCGTAGCCGTGATAGAGGGGTTCCTTAACCTCCCTGCACCTCGGCCTTTCCCTCGCTATCGTTCTCGCAACCTCCAAACCCGAAACGATGCATTCGAGGAGGGAGTTGCTAGCCAGTCTGTTCGCCCCATGAAAGCCGTTGCTCATGGCCTCTCCTATCGCGTAGAGGTTCTTCACTGGAGTTCTGTACCAGAGGTCAACCGTTATCCCGCCCATCGTGTAGTGGGCTATCGGCGAGACCGGGATTAAGTCCCTCGATGGGTCTATCCCATCCTTCCGAAGGAAGGCGTATATCTGCGGGAAGCGCTTCTTGAAGTTCTCTATTCCCCTCGCGTCGAGGAAAACTTTCTTTCCATTCTGCATCTGGCGGTAGATTGCCCTCGCCACGATGTCCCTCGTCGCCAGTTCGTTCACGAAGCGCTCTCCCTCGTCCGTTACGAGCTTAGCGCCGGCTCCCCTAACGGCCTCGCTTATTAGGAAGACGCCGTTCTTTCCGATGTAACCGGTCGGGTGGAACTGGACGAACTCCAAATCGCGAGCGGGGGCGCCTTTCATGAGAGCGTCGCCGATGAGAAGACCTGTGTTATCTGGAGAGCCGGCCGTAAACCTGAAGAGCCCTGAAAATCCGCCGGAAGCAATAACAGTCGCGTCGAAGCGGAGGAACTCGCCCTCGACGAACACCCCGCAGGCCTTTCCCCTCTTTATCGCGAGCTCATCAACTTTTCCTCTGACGAAGTTAACGCCGAGCTCCCTTGCGCGGAGGTAGAGGAGCTTCGTGACATGCTTGCCGGTCTCGTTCTTGATAGTAAAGACCCTGTGGAATGAGTGGCCACCTTCGGTCTCGCTCGCCTCGAACTTCAGGCCGAGGGAGAGCAGGAAGTCGTAGGCCTCGCTCCCCTTCGAGATTACGTTCCAAACGACCTCGCGGTCGTTGATGTACTTTCCGGCTTTGATTGTGTCGAGAACATGGGCTTCAAGCGAATCGCCCTCGAGAACCGGGAAGGCTATCCCAGCCTGAGCGAGGTAGGAGTTGCTCTTTCGAATTCCAGGGCCGATGAGAGTAACATCAAAACCCCTCTTGGCGAGCGCTATGGCAGAAGTCAGACCAGCGATTCCATCGCCGACGATTCCAATTTTCATCCCACCACCCGGAGAAAGAAAAGGGGAGAGACTTAAACGGTTTTCTGATTCTCGGGAGGAACGGCCGAGGCTCATCTCATCGAGTAGAACCCAACTTCCCAATAAGTTTCCCCTCTAATCACATAGCTCTGCCATTGTATCCACTTGCTCATCTCCCTGGTTCCGTAGCGGTCGATGCCTGCAATAATGAGCACATATTCTTTCGAGTTCCAGGGATTTCGAATCGTCTCAACGACTCCAAAGACCACCGAGGGAACCGGCGAGTTGAGCGGGATTACGCTTATGTTGTTCTCGGTTATCCGAAAGGCCGTGAAGTTCTTCACCGCGTTCGGGTTCCTCCTCAGGACCCAAGAGCCGTTGAAGGCGAAGCGCACGGGTATGTTTTCGTTGAGCCGGGCGGTTATGGTGTTGGCAACGGGACCGCCGATGAGTATAAGGTTGCCCCTCAAATCCTCATCGGTCAAATTCGCATCCTCCTTGACCACGATTGAGGGGGCCTGACCGTAGAGCCTCATGTAGGTTTCCCTGAGGAGTTCGGCGAGCAGGTAAGCCGTCTCCCTGTCGTACTCGTTCCCGCTCTCATTGGGGTTCTGCGTCCCGTAAACAATGATAAGCTTTCCCAGGTAACCTGCCCTGTCCAGTACGTTGGGCTCCACAACGGGAGCAACCTTCCTGTAAAATGCGCTCACGTTCCCGGGAGTTGCCCAGCACCCCATGTGCCGGGCCAGAGTTGGTGCGTACTGGTAGAGGGTCTCATTGAGTTCCTCTGCCGTTCTGTACTCATCAAACAGGTTCCCGAAGGGCAGGAACATGGCCGACATTGCCTTAGATTTAAAAAGAACGTAATCCCTCGGCACTCCACACCTCAGGGCAATGTATTCAGCTATGCTCTCGGTGAAGAGCTCGTTGAGGTACGTGTAAAAGGAACCGTAGTGAGCCGGGTCGTAGGTTGTGGTAGTCGGTAGTTCGTTCCGCACCTCCCAGAGGTAGTAGCTCATGTTCTCGAAGGTCCTGAAGTTCCGGTCGAGAAAGTCTCGAACAAACGGATGGGTGAACTCGTGGAGTATCGCCACGACATACGAAAGCATCGCGACGTTGTTCTTGTAGTACAGCCATCCAACGTAGTACACCGTCCCGTTCTCAAAGACGACGTGAGGGTGTATGTGAAGCGAATACGAGGCCTCAACCCTGAAGGATTCGTAGGTGTGGCCAAAGAGCCTTTCGTACTCCTCGAGGGCACATTCCAGGTATCCCAGCAGAGGGCGGGTTATTCCCGCATAATCACTCCGGTGGGCGCTGTAGAAGGCCATAAAATCGCTTTTCCGGGCAAAATTTGCCAGCAGTTCAAGTTCGCCGAGGTCGGTCTCGTTCGGCAGGTAACCCAGCAGGGCCAGCCTGCTACTGAATTCCGCGATTTCATTATCTCTGGCATAGAGTGGCAGGGAGCTGTTGAAAACCTCGCGGATGTACTTAACGGCCGGGTCGTCTCGGTAAGGCGCAAAGTACGCCAAAACATCATTGATGTAGCCTTTTGGCGCCGTTATGAAGTAGTCGCTTCCGTTGAAGGCGAGAATATAAAGGACGGCGAAGAGCTCAAGATTGGGGTTGATTTCAACTTTAATCCCGTCCTTGTTTTGGGTCGAATTTTCACTCACGTGAGGTGAGGTTCCAAGGATGATAAGAACTGCCAGCGCTAAGGCCATCCCCCTGAACAGCCCCATCTTCCATCACATCCAGTATTGTTGCATTTAGATTAATATAATGGTCGGATATAAAAGTTCTCAAACAGAAATAAATTCCACGACATCAAACAATTGTAGAAAAACAAAAGATACCTGCGTGTTGCTAAATCCCGAAATCTAAAAATCACTTCCCGAGCGGATAGTTCGGCGCCTCATTTGTGATAAGTATGTCATGCGGATGGCTCTCCTTAACTCCCGCCTGCGTTATGATGACGAACTCGCCCTTCTCCTTCAGCTCTTCGATGGTTTTGGCGCCAACGTAACCCATTCCCGAGCGCAGGCCACCGACGAGCTGGTAGAGAACCTCACTTACAGGCCCCCTGTAGGGAACGACGCCCTCAACACCCTCCGGAACGAACTTTCTCGTCTTCATGTGGCCCTTCTGGTAGTACCTCTCGGCTCCGCCCTTCATCATCGCCCCGAGCGAGCCCATTCCGCGGTACTGCTTGTAGCGCCGTCCGTTGATGACGACTTCTTTACCTGGTGCTTCCTTAGTTCCAGCTAAAAGAGAGCCAAGCATGACCGCGTCTGCTCCGGCCGCTATGGCCTTGACTATGTCGCCGGAGTAGCGGATTCCACCGTCCGCTATCACGTGGAGCCCGTACTCACTCGCTTTGTCGGCGACGAGCGCTATGGCCGTGATTTGCGGGACGCCGACGCCAGCGACGACGCGGGTGGTACATATACTTCCGGGCCCTATTCCGACTTTAACAGCGTCGGCGAAGGTCAAATCATCGACGGCCTTCGGGTTGGCAATGTTTCCAACGATGAGGTCGGCGTCAACCGCTTTCCTTATCTCCTTCATGGCCTTGATGGCTTTGAGGTTGTGGGCGTGAGCCGTATCGATGACGATAACGTCGGCTCCGGCCCTGTCGAGAGCCTTCGCCCTTTCAAGGTCAAAAGGCCCAACGGCAGCAGCAACCACCAAATCGCCGTTCTTGTCCCGGACGGCGTTCTTGTACTTCCTTCTCCTCGCCAAATCGCTCATCGTGATTATGCCAACGAGCTTCCCTTCTGAATTCACAACCGGCAACCTGTCAATCCTGTGCTCGAACATAAGGTTGAGGGCTTCCTCGGCTGTTACGCTCTCGGGAACTGTTATCGGCTCGCCGGTCATCACGTCCCTCACGAGCTTCCCAGGCTTGACGGCTATGTCCTTCTTGCTGATTACTCCCACGACCCTTCCGTCCTCAACAACCGGCAAGCCGTCTATGTCGTTCTTCTCCATCAGGAAGAGGGCGTAGTCAATCGTCTCGTCCGGTGAAATCGAGATGACATCCTCAACGATGAAGCGCTCGGCGCGCTTGACCTTCCTGACATGCTCGACCTGTTCACTTATGCTCATGTTCCTGTGGATCACTCCCAGTCCACCCTCCCGGGCCATCGCGACGGCCATCTCCCACTCCGTCACAGTGTCCATCGCAGCGCTGAGAATCGGGATGTTTAGCCTTATTCTCGGCGTAATCCTCGTCGAGACGTCAACGTCCTTCGGCTCGACCTCGGTTGGCTGGGGTATGAGAAGAACATCGTCGAAGGTATAACCCTTTATGGCATTAACAAGTTTGTGTTTAAACTTTCCCATTTCCACCAGACCTCCATGTCCTTTTTAACGTGAACCTGTCAAGGGTTTTTAAGTATTTCGAGCTATGGTAGAGTTGTAGATTAGTCACATTAATCTAAGAAACGTGACGTTTTGACAAAGAGAGGTGCGTTTTTTCGAGGGAATCTGTCCAACGTACAAAAAAGTATCCGAAAAGCCAATATAGGACACCACAGTCCGTCATATGGTGATTGCCATGAGGAGGGTTTACGAAATCCAGAGGAGAGCTTCAGAAAAGCTCAGGGGGGAGGGCCAAACCATTCGTTAGTGCAAGGTCCGAGGAGTTACTGTTTGAGATTCTAAAGGAAGGTCTCTTCTGGGCCGCCTGGGGACGGCCTTCGGAGGTCATGCCCTTCTTGAGGGGAAAGCTTTTGAGCAACGGATTCAGCGAAAGCTCCAAGAGACAGCTCGAGTGGCTTCTCGACGAGCTTGAGAGGTTCTACGAGCGCGTCGCCTGCTGTGGCAGGGTCGAAGAAAAGCACGTCAGGGCAATCAGGTCCTTCCACAGGGACATCGTCTCGGTGATAGAGACGGACGGGGCTTAGCTTTTTAACCCCTTCCTTCTACCCCCTCAGGGATGATGAGGGAAGTTTCGTCCGAGCGGTGAGGAAACTCGCATGGGCTGACCACCCTCAACCTTTTAAACGGCTATTCTCTTCGCCCTTCGGGAAGAAAAATGAGCGAAAACGAGAAGTTTTCGAAGTTCATCGCCAGGCTCAAGGTTCTCATCGAGATGGAGCGAAAGGCCGAGATAGAGGCAATGAGGGCCGAGATGAGACGGCTCAGCGGCCGCGAGAGGGAAAAAGTAGGAAGAGCGGTTCTCGGCCTCAACGGGAAGGTAATTGGCGAGGAACTCGGCTACTTCCTCGTCAGATACGGACGCGAGAGGGAAATCAAGACGGAGATAAGCGTCGGCGATTTGGTCGTGATAAGCAAAAGGGACCCGCTGAAGAGCGATTTGGTCGGGACTGTCGTCGAGAAGGGAAAGCGGTTCATAACGGTGGCCCTTGAGACCGTGCCCGAGTGGGCATTGAGAGGAGTTCGCGTTGACTTGTACGCCAACGACATAACCTTCAAAAGATGGCTTGAGAACATTGAAGCCCTTCGGGAAAGCGGGAGGAAGGCTTTAGAGCTCTATCTCGGCCTGAGGGAGCCTGAGGAGGGCAAGGAAGTAGAGTTCAATCCCTTTGACAGGAGCTTAAACGGGAGCCAGAGGAGGGCCGTTGCCAAGGCCCTTGGGAGCCCTGACTTCTTTCTGATTCATGGGCCTTTCGGGACTGGAAAGACGAGGACCCTCGTCGAGCTGATACGGCAGGAGGTGGCCAGGGGCAACAAGGTTCTTGCAACGGCGGAGAGCAACGTGGCCGTTGACAACCTCGTCGAGAGGCTAGTTGATTCCGGTTTGAAGGTCGTCCGGGTCGGGCATCCGAGCAGGGTCTCAAAAGCTCTCCACGAGACGACTTTAGCCCACCTCATGACCCGGCACGAGCTCTACGGCGAGCTGAGGGAGCTCCGCGTAATCGGGGAGAACCTGAAGGAAAAGCGCGACACCTTCACCAAACCGGCTCCAAAGTACAGGCGCGGGCTGACCGACAAGCAGATTCTCCGTTTGGCCGAAAAAGGAATAGGCGCGAGGGGCGTTCCGGCAAGGCTAATCCGCGAGATGGCGCAGTGGCTCAAAATCAACGAGCAGGTGCAGAAGACCTTCGACGATGCAAGGAAGCTGGAGGAGAGGATAGCGAGGGAGATAATAAGGGAAGCCGACGTCGTTCTGACGACGAACTCTTCGGCCGGGCTGGAGATGGTTGACTACGGCTCCTACGATGTGGCGATAATAGATGAGGCCACGCAGGCGACGATACCGAGCGTGCTCATCCCAATCAACCGCGCGAGGCGCTTCGTTTTGGCAGGCGACCACAAGCAGTTACCTCCAACAATACTCAGCGAGAAGGCGAAGGAGCTGAGCAAGACACTCTTCGAGGGCCTAATCGAGCGCTATCCCTGGAAGAGCGAGATGCTAACCGTCCAGTACAGGATGAACGAAAGGCTCATGGAGTTTCCGAGCAGGGAATTTTACAATGGCAGAATTAAAGCCGACGAGAGCGTCAGGAATATAACGCTGGCCGATTTGGGCGTCGAGTTGCCGGAAGGGGACGATGTGTGGGCCGAAGTCCTTAAGCCTGAGAACGTGCTCGTCTTCATAGACACCACCAGAAGGGAAGACCGCTTCGAGAGACAGCGCTATGGAAGCGAGAGCCGGGAGAACCCACTTGAGGCGAGGCTCGTGGAGGAAGCCGTTAAGGGATTGTTAAAGCTCGGGGTTAAGCCTGAATGGGTTGGTGTCATAACCCCCTACGACGACCAACGCGATTTGATAAGCTCGCTTTTGCCTGAAGAAATAGAGGTCAAGACGGTGGACGGCTATCAGGGTCGGGAGAAGGAAGTCATAGTTCTCTCCTTCGTCCGCTCGAACAGGAAGGGTGAGCTGGGCTTTTTAAAGGATTTGAGGAGGTTAAACGTCTCGCTGACGAGGGCAAAGAGGAAGCTGATTCTGATAGGCGACTCCTCAACGCTGAGCTCGCATCCGACTTACAGGAGACTGGTGGAGTTCGTGAGGGAGAGGGAAACGGTTGTTGATGCCGGGGGACTGGAGGTGTGAGAAATGTTCCTCTACACAAAGAACTTCGAAGAGCAGAAGGCGAAGGCGATGGGGGGCCTTAGACAGGCTTTAGCGGAGGGCAAGGTTGATGAGGACATAATACCCCTGCTTGAGAAAATCAACGCGCTTGAGAACTACTTCACAACCTCCTCCTGCTCGGGCAGAATCTCGGTCATGGAGATGCCCCACTTCGGCGACAAGGTTAATTCAGTCTGGCTCGGCAAGTGGCACAGAGAAGTCACCGTCGAGGAGGTTCTTAAGGCGGTTGGGAGGCACTCCAAGGGTCAGCTCTGGTTCTTGGTTAGGAGCCCAATCCTCCACGTCGGCGCAAGAACTCTGGAGGACGCGGTTAAACTGCTCAACCTCGCGATAGGGCTGGGCTTCAAGTACTCGAACATTAAAAGCGTGAGCCATAAGAAGCTCCTCGTTGAGATACGCTCGACAGAGAGAATGGACGTCCCGCTCGGCGCGGACGGTGAAGTGTGGGTGAGCAAGGACTACATCGAGAGAATCGTTGCCATAGCGAATGACCAGCTGAGAAGGTTTAAGGGGAAGCTGAAGAGGCTAGAGGAAGAGGTTGGGAAGCTATCGGGAGGATAGGTACTCCTTAAGCTTTTCAAATTCTTCAAGTAGGTAAAACGCCTCGATACCTGCGTTTCTGCTGTTTTTGACCATTATCCGGTCATTCGAAACTAAAATACTCCCAGTTAAAATCGCCGTTGCTATGTAGTACGCATCAACAGCGCGAGGGTGGACGTTCTCCGAGACATAAACAGCGAGGTTAAACACTTCATCCTCAGTTTTTACATTGAAATCCTCTATCAATCCCATCAAAGTGAGGTAATCCAGCTTAACGCCAAGTCGTCTTGCCACGGAAAGCACTTCGACTATGAAAATTCGAGGAACATACACGCATCGCCCTTCAATTAGCTTGAAGAACCTTAGGGCGAGTGCTCTGCGTTCGGGATTTCCTTCAAACAGGGCATCAATAAGCACATTAGCATCTATCACTATCATCTTCTGTCCTCCTCAAGAATCTTAGAGGGGCTTTTGAACTTTGGCAAGCTCTCGCTGAGCTTCTCAAGCTTTCTAAGGAACTCTTCCGTTACAATCTTCTCCTTGACAATCAGCACTACCCTTTCATTCTCACGAAGATGGGGCTTTTTGAGGGGTTTGAATACCCCGTTTTCATATATAGCTTCAATCTCTTCCATTTATCTCACCATTAGATGTTTGACGTTTAGCCTATTAAAGCTCACCCCCTCAAGCTCCGTGAACCGAAGGGATACCAAACCAGCCAATTTAAACATCGAGCGGGAGCTTTACGTAGTCGAGGACGCTCCCGCGGCTCTTCTTTATCTCCACGTGCTCCACGAGCTCCATGAACTGACCGCCGGCGAGGCCGTCGCCAATTATCGCGCTCCCCTGGGCGGCCTCTTTGGCCTTACCCTCAAGACCCCTCAGCCTGACGACGGGAAGGTCAAAGAGCTCCTCGAAGGTATCCTCTACGTCCTTCCTCAGCTCGTCCATGCGCATCAGCCTGCCTGAGAGGATTATCTCCTGGGCATTTCTAACGACGGCTAGCTCTGAGGCAACGGCCTTAATGAAGCCGTCCTTCATGGCCTCCCATGCCTTTGAGAAAGGTTCCTCGTCAAGCCTTCTGGCGAACTCCTCGGGAGGGAGTATCTCGTTGGCCGCTATCACCGTTGCCCCGCCCCAGAAGAGGTGCCACTTCTTTATCCTCCCCATCAGGTAGGCGACCTCGCCGTCGAGGGCCCCGCTGTTTACATAAGCTGGGCCAGGGAATATCGTCCCGCCGATGCCATCAACGATTTTTCCTCTCTTCACGGCTCCAGCGTAGTTGTAGCCGAAGCCCACCTCGAGGAGGACGAAGGAAACCTCGCTGTACTCAATTCCAAGCCTCTTTGCCTGGTCGTAGATGCCGAGCACGGTTATCGCCATTTTATCGGCCGTCCCCATGTCCACCCTGTTGTACTTCCTCCACTCGGGGACGGTCGGAAGGTGAATGACCCCTGGAATGAACCAGACGTTCATGCCCTTCTGTGCCATCTGGTCAACCATCTCTTGGAGGCCAAGAAGAACGGGGATTTCCTTCATTTCCTCCTCTCTAACGAGGGTCATCTCGAAGCGGTCCCTCTCGGTCAGCTCGCTTATGTGCTTCAGCGGAAGGCCATAACCAGAGGGGCCAATTATGAGCTCGGCGTTGAAGTCCTCGATGGCTTCAACTATCCTCCCGGGGTCTTCGGCAACGACCTCGCTCGGAAACGTTAAATCGAGCTTTATCCTTCCGTCCTCTAAGCCAATAACATCGAAGCTCTTGGTTCCTGGGTCAACTCCTATGACCCTCACGAGAACTCCCCCCGCTTAACCGCTCATCCAGAGAAAAGGAATGAGATGTTTAAAAACTGTGCTGGGACTTCAAGACTTCACACAGGCCAGATAGAAACACAGAACATGAGAACAGAATAGAAAATTGGGAAGAGCTAAAGCTCAAAGCCTTCAGTCGAGGTCGCTACCGAAGTCGTTGCTTCCGCCCTTGTCCTCCTTGTCCTTCTCGAGCTTGCTGGCGGCGATGACGTCATCGATGCGGAGTATCATTATGGCAGCTTCGCTGGCGCTCTTGATGGCCTGCTTGGTGACCCTGAGCGGAGCGATGACACCCTTCTCCATCATGTCGGCCGGCTCGCCCTCGAAGACGTCGACGCCGATGGTCGGACCCTTCTCCTTGTGGGCGGCGATGACCTTGACGAGGGTCTCAACCGGGTCAAGGCCAGCGTTCTCGGCGAGAGTCCTCGGTATGACCTTGAGGGCCTCAGCGAAGGCCTCGATGGCGAGCTGCTCCTTGCCACCGACCTCCTTGGCGTACTCGTCGAGCTTGATGGCGAGCTCAATCTCCGGAGCACCGCCGGCCGGGAGTATCTTGCCGTCCTCAACGATGTCCTTGACGACCTTGACGGCATCCTCAAGGGCCCTCTCGACTTCATCAACGACGTGCTCGGTTCCACCCCTGATGAGTATGGTTACCGCCTTCGGGTTCTTGCAGCCCTCAACGAATATCATGTTCTCTCCAGCAACCTTCCTCTGCTCGACGAGCTCGGCCTCACCAAGGTCCTCTGGAGTCAGGTCGCGGACGTTGGTCACAATCTTGGCGCCGGTGGCCTTGGCGAGCTTCTCCATGTCGCTCTTCTTAACGCGCCTGACGGCCATTATGCCGTACTTGGCGAGGTAGTGCTGGGCGAGGTCGTCAATGCCCTTCTGGACGAAGACGACGTTAGCGCCGACCTCCTTAATCTTGTCGACCATCTCCTTGAGCATGCGCTCCTCCTGCTCGAGGAAGGCCTGGAGCTGCTCTGGGCTGGTAATCCTTATCTCGGCGTCGGTCTCGGTCTCCTTGACCTCGAGGGCGTCGTTGATGAGCGCAATCTTGGCGTTCTCAACCCTCTTGGGCATGCCGGGGTGAACGACCTCCTTGTCTATGACGACACCGCGGATGAGCTGGGTCTCCCTAACGCTCGCTCCCTCCTTCTTCTCGAACTTGATGTTGTCGAGGTCAACCTTGTACTTGTCGCCGACCTTCTCGGCGACCTGCCTGACGGCCTCAACGGCAATCTCGGCGAGGTACTCGCGCTCCTCCTCGGCGGCCTTTCCGGTGATTGAAGTCACAGCGGCCTTCTTGAGAGTCTCAACGTCGTCCGGGCTGACCTCCTTGGCGATGCCCTCAAGAATCTCCTGGGCCTTCTCGGCGGCGAGGGCGTAACCCTTGATGATTATGCTTGGGTGAATGTTCTGGTCGAGAAGCTCCTCAGCCTTCTTGAGAAGCTCACCTGCGATAACGACGGCCGTGGTGGTACCATCACCAGCCTCCTTGTCCTGGGTCTTCGCAACCTCAACCATCATCTTCGCGGCCGGGTGCTGGATGTCCATCTCGTCAAGGATGGTGGCACCGTCGTTGGTGATGACGATGTCGCCAAGGCTGTCGACGAGCATCTTGTCCATACCCTTCGGGCCGAGGGTGGTCCTTATGGTCTCGGCAACGATTCTAGCGGCGAGGATGTTGAGCCTCTGAGCGTCCCTTCCAACGTACCTCTGGGTTCCTTCAGGCAGAATAACGACCGGCTGTCCAGCGAGCTGGGCCATCTCCCCTCACCCCCTCCCTTTTTCTTTTTTACGGGATGAGGTCTTTTAGTAACCTTAAGTGCTTCCGCGTTATCATTCCTTTGGCCTATTTATAAGCTTTTCGGTCATGTCCGGCAACGTTTATAAATCCCCCACGAGAAGGAGTAATCATGAGCATGAGGAAGCTAATCCCAATTGTGGTACTCACCCTCGCCGTGGCATTGGTAGCATATAGCCAATTTCAAGCTGGCGGGCTGGAAAAATACCTTGAGGACATCAACCAAAACCTCGACTACGTAGCCGTCGTCAGAGTAGACAACTTCACGACCCTCGTCCTCAAAGAGGAAAATCACTATCTCGTGGTTGAAGAACCCGACGCATCGGGAATGTGGAGCCTGTTCAACGGGACCGGGAAGACAGTCAGGTGGACGATATGCGGCAGGGGCGGCCAGAACAACGGAACCCAAGAGATTCTGGGGCCGATTGTCTTTATGAACTACCTCCTTCCGGTCCTCAACGGAAGTCCACTCTACGACAGGAACGTCACTTGGGGGAACCCGATTGAGGTCACGCTCGTCAGAAAACCCGGAGTTCCACCTTACGAGAACGTCACAATAAATGACACCAAATACGGCCCTCAGACGTTGCAAATCCCAGTGAATGACTGGATTAGGGCCAACTTAACAGTCTCGGAGGGGAGGCTGAAGAAGGCAGTGATAACCTCAAGGTACCCCGACTACTTCAACTTCAGCACAAGCACCGTCAGGGTCGAGATAGAAATCGTGTATCGGGGAGAAAAAGACTACGAAAAGCTGAAAGCGCGCGTTGTGGAGCGCTACATGGAACTGCTAAGGGCCTGTCCGGGCGAACCCTCCATAAACTGGTTAACATGAACGGCAATGCCAAGTTCCTCAAGCTTCTCCTTGAGCTCCTCGACTTCACCCTTCGGCCAGCAGTGTTCCGAGCACCAGTCCTCGTCCCGGGGGTTCGTTAAGGGCCTGCCGACGAGCGGGTTCAGAACGACGTAGAAATCCGTTTTAATCCTCCTCAGACCCTCCTCGATGTAAGGCCACGCGTCAAAGCCTCTCGCCACTGGGATTCTGAGTTCAAGCGGGATTCCGTGGTCTGAAACAACTTCAAGGCCCCTCAGAAAGAGCCTCCAGAGCTTTTCCGCGGGCTTTTCAGGGAGACCGTATAGTGCCGGAGGAGCTTTAAGGTCGGTCGCTATATGGCCCACCAGGTCAGCCTTCAGGAGCTTTTCAAGGGGTCCAACGAGGGTTAGGTTCGTGTTGAGGCTTACTGGGACGTCCAGAAGCTTAACCTCCGCGAAGAGCGAGCTAAGCTCCCTCCACTGCATCAGTGGCTCCCCTCCGGTGACGTGGAAGTAATCAATGAGAAACGCACTCGCCTCAAGCTCGTCGAGGAGGGCTTTTCTATCGAGGGGGAAGCAGTCGAGGCCTTCCGCTATGCGCCAGTTGTGGCAGAACGGACATTTAAGGTTGCACCCGCAGAGCCAGAGCGTGAAGGTAACCTTTCCGTGAACGTCAACCATGCTGACGCTCTTCCACCCGCTCGTGAGCATGGAACCACCTCCAGAAAAGGAATCAGGAGGAGTAGTGCCTCCTCGCCCAGAACTCCTTCTTTCTGAAGGGGTTCCAGTTCTTGAGCGGTCTGTAGTAGCCGATTATTCTGCTCCACACTTCGACGTTCTCACTTCCACAGCGCGGGCAGTGGGTGTGCAGGCCCGTCGTTGAGTATCCGCAGGCGTTGCAAACGGTTATTGCGGGAGTGTAGCTCCAGTAGACGAGTTCCGTCCTCATGAGCCTCTTCGTGAGCTTTGCCAGGGCTTCGGGGTCCGGTTCTTCGCCGAGGAAGATGTGCATCATCACTCCACCGGTGAAGCTTCTCTGAACCTTCTCCTCAACCCTTATCCTGTCGGCCAGCTCAAGTGCCCCGTAGTAGGGCGCCACGCTGGTCGAGTAAATCGGATTCTCGGGGTCGCTGAGGTACTCTCTGAGCTCCGGGAACTCGCGAAGGTCTTTTATAGCCAACTTCGCCGCGGCGCTTTCACCGGGCACCTCTTCCACGTTCCAGGGCGTTCCCGTTTCCTTCATCCACTCCCTCGCCTTGGCCGTCGCGAACTCCACCATCTCCTTCATCAGCTCCGCCGCTCTCAGCCAGTCCTTTCTCGTTCCCTCCTCCCAGAGCTTCGGCTCGTTGAGGTAAATCGAGGCCGCCTCCGGAAGGCCGAGGATTCCGATTGTGTTGAAGTGACTGCTCGGAAACTCCTCAAGGTAGAGGTGAATCATGCTGTACATGTGCTTGTAAGAAGTAATCAGCCTCACGTAGCGCTCCCTGAACCAGTCGGTTGTTTTTCTCACGATCTCAAGAAGCCTTTCGTACTCCTCCCAGAACTTATCGTCGTTCCCCCTGGCCTTCAAAGCCAGCCTCGGGAGGTTCACGGTCGTAACGTTCACCGAGCCGGTAACGTCGGGCATCGCCCAGAGTCCACCGAAGCGCCCCCTCTCGAGCCTCTCCAGCGCTTCCTCCTCGGCGCTCTTCCCGGAGACGCCGAAGGCAAAGGCCATCTCCGTCTTGTCGATGGCGATCCTGCAGCACATCGCGTAGCTCGCGTCGGGGTCAACGACGTTCGTGTTCAGCCAGTAGAAGCTCCCGCGCTTCGACGCCGTCGCAAAGACCGCCTCAAATATTTCAGGGTCGTCCCAGAGCATCTTGGCAGTAACCATCAGTGTCGGAATCGGGAAGGTGAAGGGCTGGCCGAGCGCGTCCCCCTCGCGGAGGACCTCAGTTAGGGCTATGAAAAACTCCTTCGCCTCCCTCTCATACTCGCCGAGGGGTTCGACCTTCTCTCCAGCGTAAACCGCGTGGTCGCCCTCGAGCATCTTTTTGGGAGCGTCGAGCGTCACGGTGAAGTTTGTAAATGGAGTCTGCATTCCCACCCTGCTCGGGTAATTGAGGTTGTAAACCAGCCTTTGAATCTGCTGTCTGATTTTACGCCTGCTCAGGCCCTCCTTCCTGATGAAGGGCCCCGCGTACCACTCGACCGAGCTCAAAGCCTGGGCACCGCTGAAGTAGTGCTGCATTGTTATGAGGTAGTTCGCTATGTGGTCGACGTAGGTGTCGAAGTGCCTCGCCGGTCTTGAGACTATGGTCGGAGTCTTGAGACCCTTTTCGAGGAGCCTCGCGGTGCTGTGGCCTGTGCAGTAGGGGATGTATAGACTGTAGGGGAGCTTGTGGATGTAAATGTCTCCAGAGAAGTGCGCCTCCCTGCCCTCCTTCGGGACCAGTGAGATGCTCTCCTTTAAGGCCTCCTCCATCACGTAGGCGAAGAAACCCGTCGGACCGGGATAGCGGTTCGCATTCTCCAGAACGTCCAGACTGCTCCAGCCCGCGTACTCCTGAATGATATCACGCTTTACCGTCTCCATCTCAACCACCTGGATAAATTGTCCAAGTCTGTGAGAGCCGTTAAGTCCCTATAACAGTTCCCGTTGGACAAGTGGACGTATTGACTGGCAACTTTCAATACTTGTGGACAAACGACAACTGGATAAAAAATCCGGAGAAGAACGACGAACAAGATGACGGAGACAGTTGCTCATCCACACAAATTCGACGATGAATCGTCGCTTGTCCAAAAGATTATTGGCGATTTTAGCGAAATTTTCCCAGGTTCTGGATTCCAGGATTGAGATACCATAGCTTTTTAACGGGTTCGGCCAACCGAAGGGCGGTGATGTGAAATGGACATCAAGGAAGAGTGGGAAAAGGCTTTGAGCGAGAAGGACTGTGAGAAGTTGCTCGAGCTCTTTGACGATTACATCGACTCAATAGAGACCGAGGAGGAGCTCCGGGAAGAGCTCAAGAGGCTTGGAGAAGTTGCCGTTCAGTGCGACGACCCCTACGACCTGCTCCACGAGATTGGACACGTTTACGCTCACCTCGATGACGTCGAGAGCGCGATTGAGCTCTACAGGCGGGTCGTTGATAGGAAGAAGGACGACCCCGAGGAGTACGCGACGGCGCTCTACTACCTCGCCGATGCCTACGAGCACTTCGGAATGCCCGAGAAGGCGATAGAGACGTACCAGAAACTCCTTGAGCACGAAGAGAACGTCCTGAAGAACGACAGGGAGATAGCGCTGACGTTGGCGAACCTCGCGGTTAACTACGACGAGCTCGGCGAGACCGAGAAGGCCATAGAGCTGATGGAGCGTGCGAGAGAGATATTCGAGCGCATCGGCGATGAGAAGAACAGACTCATAAGCCTCCTCGACTTGGCTCATTTCCACTACGAGCTCGGGGACTACGACACTGCAGAAACGCTGATTAATGAAGTCCTGAGGAACCCGCGCGACGACGAGATTGAGATAAACGCCAAGCTGGTCGAGGCCGAGATTCACGCGGGTAGAGAGGACTACGACAAAGCCTTCAAGGCCCTCCGCGAGGCCTTACTCAAGGCAATCAACGTGAGCGACGACATTTTCGGCGTCGTCTTCGACACGCTGGTTGACTTCATCGAGGGGCTGTTCAACGAGAACGCCTACGACACAATAGCGAAGAACATGGAGGCCTTTGCCGAGCTCTTCGAGGACGATACGGCTTATTTCTTCAGGGCGATAGCCGAGCTGGCGCGCTGGAAGGCTGGAGACGACGAGGCAAAGAAGCGCTTTGATGAACTCTATTCAAAGGTTGAGAACGGGGAGCTCCGCTCGATACTAGACGAGTGGAAGAGGCCGAAGCTGAGTTTGAGTTTGGGGCTTTAGGTTTTTGCCTCTTCTTTTAATCCCTTTGCATAACGCTCTATCTCAAGGAGACTCCTCCGAATTACGTTCTCGCCGGCGTTCCAAATCTCTATCCCAATTACGTTTCCCTGCTCATCGTACTCGAACCAGATGTCCTCATCTACCTCATCGGTATCCGCTACCGGACCATCCTTGAGGAGAATGTAGAGAATATCGGCCTTGGGGTCGTATCTAATCTTCATACTTGAATCCACCTCCGAGATGACGTTCTTTTTTCAACAATCTTTTCTAAGCTTTTGCTTGTATCGATTATCGTGATTACCTCAATTACATCCCCGTAGTCATCGTACGCAATGATTAGCCAGTGATTAGGAACACCCCTCCGGCCAATTGCGATAAAATGACCGGATTTCAAATCATAGAACTTCATCTCCGGGAACTCCATGACGTTATGTACTTCGTCGATTTCAATTTTGCGCTCCTTTAATCGCAATTTCGCGTGTTCACTTAGTATAATGTTTGCCATCGCCGAAGTTTAAACCCCACTTCTAAAAATATTTTCGCTAAGTCCTGTGAGAATGTGACAACAAAGAATAGCGGAGAGGAGAATTCAAATCCTCGAAACGGTCTCGACCTCAGCTGACTCGACGTTCTCGACGTTCCTAAAGGCCTCGAGAACCTGGTCGAGGTCATAACCCTCCTCGTCCTTAGCCAAGACGTAGAACTTGAGAGCGACGAGACCGAAGGCTATGGGCTCGCGCTCGACCTTGGCGAGACCAAACTTCTCGGGAAGAACCTCCTTGAGCTTTGCCTCGAGCTCGTCGAGGTTGACTTCGGGGTCGGTCGGCATGACCTTAACAACCGCAACCATATTGTAGTCGCTCATCTTCTTCACCTCCTAATTCACGGCCCCTCCCAGCCACACTTGGGGCACTTGTAGGGAACGCTGAGGACCCTGCAGGATTCGCAGCGCCAGATTATCGCCTCACCGCAGTTCGGGCAGACGAAGTGGGTGGCGTGCTCCCTTGGGGTTATCTCCTTTCCGCATGAGGTGCATACGGGTATCTCGAACTTCATCTCCACTGCGAACACCTCCAAGAAAGGTGGTTTTTAAATCTCTGGTGAGCGTTGCCCGGCCGATTTATAAGCTTTTCCCCATACATGCCTTGAAACAGCCTTTGAGAAAGCTTGACCAGAGAAACTTTGCTGGGTAAAGTTTCATCAAGGTTTGTGATTCCTCTAACAAGGGCTTCTTCAAAAGCGTTTGCCTTTTCAACAGCTCCCGTAAGCTAGGAATTCCCTAATTTTGAAACGTTTAAATTTGGGTTTGCTTTTTCCACGCTCCAAAGGAGCGCTTTTTAGAAAACCCCCATCTTGAGGACCCTTTTAAAGAGAGTTCTCCCAAGAAAATGGCCGTTTAAAAGCGCAAACTTCTTAGAATTGCATTTTTGGAGAAGAATCACGAGCCTTGGTCAAACTTCGCGCAGGCGAGCAAGCTTTGTAACAGCCTTTGGGAAAGGCTGGCGAAAAGAATGCCCTTCTCACCAACGGGGCAAAAAGTCAGTCGTGCACTCTCAAATTGAAGAGTTCAACGCGAGTTTAACATTAAAATGGCCCAGTGAAAACAGTTTCAACGTATTTTTAGCGTCCTTCGGACGCCGTTTGGGGAATGAAACCCTTACGAGCAAGCTTTTGGAAAAAGCTTGACCAAAAGGGTCAAACCCTCACAGGGGGGCAAAGAGAGAGTGCATGCCTCTCCAAGTAACCCGTTGTTTTTGAGTTTGCTTTAATAGGGACTTTTGGGAACTGTGTTTAACTTAAAACGCGCCCGAAGGGCGCTAATGAAAGAAACACGCTCGAGAACGGCGAGTTTAGGAGCAAACCCTCAAAAATACACCCTCTAAAACGCATGCTTTATTTTGATGAAACTTTTCACAAGAAAAGTTTCTCCGCCAGCGCTTGTGAATGAAGCTTTTGGAAAAAGCTTCACCAAAAGCTCGTGATTCCTCTTCAAAGCTCATATGTAACATGATTTCAAAACCAAGCTGTCGTTAGAGGCTCGAATTCACTTGACTTAGACTTTCTTCTTGGGTTCTACTTAAACCGCGCTCCAAAGGAGCGCCTAAAAGCTTGAACCTCTTGTTAAAAGACGCCCTTAGAGAAATTCACCTTTCCACAGGAGCAATCAAGAGAAATCCACTCAAAGAACAGCAACACAAAAGAGAATCACAAACTTTGATGAAACTTTTGCTTGGCAAAAGTTTCGATGGCGGGCCGGGCGGGATTTGAACCCGCGACCTTCGGCTCCGGAGGCCGACGCTCTATCCAGGCTAAGCCACCGGCCCACCCCGAGGTAAATACAGGCCGGGGCTTAAAAATCTTAACCCGGGATAAAGCTTTTTAGAGTTCGCGAGAAGAATAAATTAGGTGAACGTCATGGAGCCCCACGAATTCAAGCTCACCGAAGAGGGCATCAAAGCCGTTCTCCCGCCCCTTGAAGCCGAAATAATGGAGCACATGTGGAAGGTAAAAGTGGCAACGGCCGGCCAGGTTTACGAGTACATGAAGCAGAAACACCCCGAGATAAGACGCTCCACGATAAGCATCCTGATGAACCGCCTCTGTGAGAAAGGGCTCCTTCAGAGAAGTGTTGAGAAAGGCAGGGGCGGTATGAGGTACGTTTACTCAATAACGACGACGAGAGAGGAGTTCGAACAGAAGGTCGTCCAGAGAATCCTCGACGCTCTGATGACGAACTTCAGGGAGGCAACCTACGCCTACCTGTCAAGGATAAAGAAGTGATGGGCGATGCTCTACGTGATACTCGCCCTTGAGGTTCTCCTAGTCGTTGAAGCCTTCGGAGACCTCGGGATTGCAATGGCTGGCGGGGCAATGGCGTTCCTTGGTGCACTCTACATCTGGGCAACGAGACACAAGTTCGGAGAGAACCTGATTCCCCTCGAGAGGGAGGAAATGCCCTGGCTCTACGACGGCATAGCCGAGCTCGCCGAGAAAGCCAACGTCCCAATGCCCAAGGTTTACCTGCTCGATGACTACATACCCAACGCATACTCCTTTGGCAACACGATAGTCCTCTCCCTGGGTCTCTTTGAAGTGCTCGACAAGGATGAGATAATCGCCGTCGCCGCCCACGAACTCGGCCACATAAAGAACCGCGACACCAAGTGGTTTCCGATGGTAACCTACGGAAGGTGCCTCATGATGATAACAACACTGGCACTCCTCATAGCAGGGAGCGTCCCGGTCAAGGGGGCTGCAACTGTCCTCTACATAGCGTACGAGCTTGCCCGCAGTGATTTCATGAAGAAGAGGGAGTTCCTCGCCGACGAGACCGCGTTGAGGTTGCTTAAGATACCAATGAGCCTAAAAAGGGCCCTTGAGGAGCTCAAGTACTACGAAGACCTCAGGATGAACGTCAAGGTCAACGCGGTTCCGAGCATAGAGCCGGGCATAGAAAGGGAAAAGCGCTTCGCGTTCTTCACTGAAACCCACCCAAGCTACGAGGAAAGAATCCTTAGGATAACGTTTGAGATGAACAACCTGATGAGGATGAAGCAGGTGCGGTGATATGACGGTTGAGATTTCCCTCGACCCAGAGAAAGCAGAGAGGATAAGGCGAATCAGGCCAACAAAGGACGAGTACTTCATGCTCATAGCGAAACTTGTCTCACTCAGAGCGACCTGTCCACGCCTTAGAGTCGGAGCCGTCGCGGTTAAGGACGGCTACATCCTCGCTACCGGCTACAACGGCGCGCCGAGGGGAATGGACCACTGCATTGACGTGGGCTGTCTCATCGTTGATGGCCACTGCCACAGGGCGGTTCACGCCGAGCAGAACGTCATAGCGATGGCGGCAAGGAAGGGAATAAGCCTCGAAGGGGCCACGCTTTACGTCACGCACTTCCCCTGCGACACCTGCTTCAAGCTCGTCATCAACGCTGGAATCAAGGAGATAGTCTACGAGGAGATGTACCCCAACGAGGCCACAGAGATACTTCTGAAGGAGGCACAGGAGAAGGGGATAGTGAAGATAAGGCAGTTCAAACTGCCGAAGGAGCGCGTTAGGGCGTTCCTCGAGGAGCTCTTCGGGGAGTTCATTTGAGCTTTTTCTCAATCTCCTCCAGCCTTCTGTTCATCTCCTCGAGTTCTATGGCCACCTTCCTTGTCAGCTCGGTTATCTCGCGCTCGGTCTTGTCCACCGCGAGATAGACCTTGAAGATTATCAGGTATGCCACCCCAATCGCCACGACGAAGAGGGCATCGAGTCCCCTGCCGAGGCCCAGGATGTCCTTAATTTCAAGGGCGATTCTAAGGGGAAACAGGGCAACGAGAAGCAAACCCAAAAGAAGAACTTCCCAAAACAGAAAGTCCCCCCACTCAAAATCGCGCTTCCTGTACTTACCGAGGACATAGACCATAAGGGCGAGCACGATTACAAGTGTAATCATCTGAACGACGTACATTTCCATCACCTCAACCTGTCAAAGAGAAGGTTGAGCGCTATCTTAACGCCCTCCAAAACGTTGGTTCCCTTCTTCATCGAGTACTCAGTGTAGACGGCCTTAATCGGAACCTCAACGATTCTACAACCTGCTTTGGCGGCCTCGATTATAATCTCGCTCGACACGGCGTAGCGGTCGCAGGTTATCCTTATCTTCCTCACACAGTCCCCGCTGAGGCACCTCAGCCCGCTCTGGCTATCGCTGACGTACTTCCGAGCAAAGACGGCAGTGATGGCATCGAGGACGAAGTTGCCGAACTTCTTCACGAAGGGCATCTCGCTCGTGTCCCCCTTAAGCCTCGAACCGACGGCGAAGTCCGCCCTCCCTTCAGCGACCGGCTTCATGACGCGGAGCGCGTCACTGAGGAGATGCTGACCGTCGGCGTCGAAGGTCAGAACGAGCTTTGCGTTCCTCCTGACGGCGTAGGCGAAACCCGTTCCGAGGGCACCGCCGAGCCCCCTGTTGACGAGATGGTTGAGAACGTGAACGCCGTAGGAGCGTGCTATCTCCTCCGTTCTATCCCTGGAGCCGTCGTTCACGACGATTATCTCGTCCCTCCTGAAGTAGCGGAGGAGGTCCTCAATGACCGCGCCGATGGTCTTCTCCTCGTTGTACGCCGGAACGACGACGTAGCTCGAGAACAGCCTTTCAAAGAGCTCCTTAAGGTGAAGGAGGTTCTCAACCTCGAAGTTGGGCTCGGCCTCCACCTGAAAGCTCATCCTGCCAGCGTCGTGGCCGGTGACGAGAACGCTGAGCGCGCCGAGCTCCCTGGCGGGTATGATGTCGTAGCCGTGGTCCCCAACGACAACCGCTTTCTCCGGCGGAACGCTGAGTTCGTCAAGGATTCTCCTGAGCTGGCCTGGGTTGGGCTTCAGCTCCTCCGGAGAAACATCGTCCCGCGTTGAGATTATGTCGAAGTAGTCTTTGAGGCCGTGAAGCTCGAGGGCCTTCATAGTGGCCTTCCTGGAACTCCTCGTCATCAGGGCGAGCTTTATCCCCCTGTTCCGGAGAAAGTCAAGGAGCTCCCGCGCACCTTCAAAGACGAAGCTTTCGTCCATTCTCTCAGCTTCAAGCTCGACGAGAATTGAGTAGAGCTCCTCAAATGGTCTGCCCGTCTTTTTAGAGAGTTCGATAAGGCCCTCGTACATCGGCGTTAGGTCGCCTATGAGCTCCTCGGGGATTCCGAGGGAGATTAGCCTCTCCCTAAGCTCGGACTTTATGTCGCTGAAGGGTTTTTCAGCACCAACGAGGGTTCCATCGAGGTCGAAAAGGACCGCCCTGATGTCCATGCTACCACCGAAGGGTTTATTTTCGCTCCCGCGTAGGGAAGCTGGTGTCAGAGATGATAACGTTCCTCGCGCTTATAGCTTTAATCCTTTCGCTCGTCCTCACGGGATACGTCAGGGAGCTCATGCGAAAAGCGGGAATCGTCGGTAGGGACATCCACAAGCTGGAAATGCCAGAAGTTCCCGAGATGGGAGGGATTGCGATAGTCATGACCGTTGGAGTCCTCGGAGCACTTGTGAAGCCCGAGGCCCTACCTGTTTTCCTGCTCTTCGGCCTCGTCGGTATCATAGACGACCTAACGGCCCTCAGGCAGTCCCACAAGGTAATCCTCTCACTCCTCGTCTCGATTCCGGTGGCGTTCCTGGACGTGGGCAGGGGCGTTGACCTCTTCGGCTACAACCTCAACCTCGGAATCCTCTATCCTGTTTTCGCGGTTCTGTTCATTACGGGCTCTGCCAACCTCGTGAACATGCTGGCCGGGTTCAACGGACTTGAGGTGGGCACGAGCGCCATCGCGCTCGGCTTTCTCGCGCTGATGACAGATGGAACGGCAAGGGGACTCGCTCTGATAGGGCTCGGAGCTTCTCTCGGCTTCCTCTGGTGGAACAAATACCCGGCCAGGGTCTTCCCCGGCGACACTGGAACGCTCAGCCTAGGAGCTTTGATAGGTCTCGTCGGAATCCTCGGCAAGGTCGAGGTCTACACCGCCATCCTGCTGATTCCGCACTTCCTCGACTTCATGATAAAGGCACTGAGCGTCCGCTTTGGTGTGAGAAAGCACGGAAGAACAGAGGTAATGCCCGACGGGACGCTGAAGGCCCCGCCCTACCCAAGCTTCCTGGGGACAATAATGAGAAGGGCCAGGGTAACGGAGCCGAAGCTCGTGGCCATCGTGTGGGGAATCGAGTTCACACTCGGTCTTCTCGCCTGGGCTCTGAGTCAATTACTTTGACCATTCCAAAGCCATACCTCGTTTTTTCTCCGAACCCCGTCTCGTAGCCGAACTTCGCGAGCTCCCGCGAGCCGGTGTAGCGGAACACCATGAGGGAACTCCTGAAGTAGGTGTCCCTCACGAGAATTCTCACGGGCTTGAACTTGAGAACTTCAAGCTTGAACTCCTTGTCCTCCGGCATGTGGCCGTAAATGGCCGAGTAGCGCATCAGCATTACCTTGCGGAGCTTGTCAAAGAACATCTCGTCGCTGGGATACAGGTCCCATATCTTCATTCTTCCGTTGACGAACTTGACAGTCCTAACCATTATCGGACTGAGTGTGGAGAACAGAACCTCGTCCTTGAGCTCGGGCTCCTTGAGAACCTTAACGTTGTCCGCTATGAACGTCGCGTCCCCAATCTTAAGGAGAGGGTCGTCGAGGAAGCCCTCGGCGATGGCCTTGATGAGCTCTCCGGAGTGAGACGAGACGTAGAGGGAAACGTCGTCCGAGAGAACCTTAATGCCCGCCTCTGGAAGAAGCTCTCTCTTACGAACCATAATACGGGAGAACGTGAAGTGGTCCGCGTGACTTGTTTCTACTTCGTGGGCCAGCTCTGGAGAAACGAGGTATATCTTCTCTAAAATCTGTGTGTAGACCTCGTAGTTGTAGTTGAACGGCAGTATCGTTCCTTCCTCAGCTGGTCTCAGCTTGATTTCGATTCTCATTCTACCCCACCCCGGTTTCAACCAGAAAGAATTGGAACTTAAGGTTAATAAGAATTTCGTATGTCAAACGTCGATTTAGTTACAACTCTAAAGAGTCAACAATGGATGTTGAATATCAAGTAACACCAGCAGAGACAACAGACGACCCAACAAGGTTAAAAAGGACTCCAGCGATAATGACACAGTGGAGAGGTGAGAGAACATGAGCATTGAAGATGCAAACATTCACGAAGGTTACGATGATTACATCACCTTCCTGAAGAGACGCATAAGGCAACTTGAGCTCCAGGTGAGGACGCTCGAGGCCGACAAGGAGAGGCTTGAGAGGGAACTCTCGAGGCTCAGGATGGAGATGTCAAGGCTTCGCCAGCCCCCAGCCTTCGCGGGCAACGTTATAGAAGTCCTCGACGACGAGAGGGCCATAGTCCAGAACTACAACGGACCGCGCTTCGTCGTTAGAATCGCCCCGTGGATAGAAAGGGACAAGCTGAAGCCTGGCTCAAGGGTCGCCCTAGACCAGAGGACTATGGCGATAGTCGAGCTCCTTCCAACGGAGAAGGACCCGAGCGTCCTCGGCTTTGAGGTCATAGAGAGGCCCAAAGTCACCTACAAGGACATCGGCGGTCTCGACAAGCAGTTGCAGGAGCTCCGCGAGGCCATAGAGCTCCCGCTCAAGCACCCCGAGCTCTTCGAGAAGGTTGGAATCGAGCCCCCGAAGGGAGTCCTCCTCTACGGCCCGCCGGGCTGTGGAAAGACTCTCATGGCGAAGGCCCTCGCGAGAGAGGTCAACGCAACCTTCATCCGCGTCGTTGGAAGCGAACTGGTCAGGAAGTTCATCGGCGAGGGCGCCCGCTTGGTGCACGAGCTCTTCGAGCTCGCCAAGGAGAAGGCCCCAACGATAATCTTCATCGACGAGATTGACGCGATTGGAGCCAAGAGAATGGACGAAACGACCGGTGGCGAGAGGGAAGTCAACAGGACCCTGATGCAACTCTTAGCGGAGATGGACGGCTTCGACCCACGCGGAAACGTCAAGGTCATAGCGGCAACTAACAGGCCCGACATACTCGACCCGGCCCTGCTCAGGCCAGGGAGATTCGACAGGCTGATTGAAGTTCCGCTCCCCGACTTCCGCGGAAGACTCGAGATACTCAAGGTCCACACGAGGAAGATGAACCTGAGGGACGTTGACCTGCGCATCATAGCGGAACTCACCGAGGGGGCGAGCGGAGCTGACTTGAAGGCCATAGCGACCGAGGCCGGGATGTTCGCCATCAGGGACAGGCGTGAATACGTTACGCAGGACGACTTCCTCAGGGCTGTTGAGAAGGTCTTAGGGGCTGAGAAGAGGCTCGCCCAGGCGATAGCGATGCACGAGGTCATGTACGGCTGACCTTTCTTTTCTCATTCACCGGAGGAGAGAGCGAATGGTCAGCAAGCTGTTGGCGCTCGAAGCTTATCCGAGCCTCCGAGACCTGGACTTCAGAATCCTCAGGGGAGTAGAGCTGAACATGAGACACCACAAGTGGGTGCCCTTAGAGGATATAGCGCGCTTCGCCAGGGTGGACGTTGAGACAGCATCGTTCAGGCTCGGCAAGCTCGACGATATGTCCCTCGTCAGGAGAAGGAGCGACATAGGCTACATCGGCTACCAGCTCACGATACACGGCTACGACGTTTTGGCCATAAGGGCCCTCGCGAGGAAAGGTGTTGTAGAGGCGATAAGCACGACGCAGATTGGCGTTGGGAAGGACGCCGACGTTTACGTCGGGATAACGCCAACCGGCGAGAAAGTTGCCGTTAAGTTCAACAGGATAGGGGGCAGAACCGCGTCCAGGAGGGCGGGCTACCACTCCCACGTCTTCGCCAATAAACACCACACGAGCTGGCTCTACATCTCAAGGCTCATAGCAAAAAAAGAATACGACGCCCTCGTTCTACTCAGCCCGATTGCGAGGGTTCCTAAGCCGATAGCCTGGAACAGGCACGTTGTAGTCATGGAGTTCATAGAGGGAACGGAGCTCGCGGAGCTTAGAGACGACGAGCTGACGAAGGAGGAAGCAACGGAAGTCCTCGACAGAATCCTCGAGGAGTACCTCAAGATAGTGCGCTTTGGGATAGTCCACTCGGATTTAAGTGAGTTCAACGTCGTTTTAACGGGCGACGAGGTACTGATAATAGACTGGGCCCAGCACCTGACCACCGCCCACCCGGAGAGCTACGAGCTGTTGAAGAGGGATTTAACGGTCATAATCAACGCCTTCAGGCGGAGGTGGCGGGTTGAGAGGAGCTTTGATGAAATCTGGCCAGCCTTCGAGAGGGCCTGGCACGAGAGCAGGGGGGAGGGGTATGACAATTAAGTACGAGCCCCTTAACAGGCGCGAGAGGATTGTTAAGCTCTTCCGCGAGGCCATCGAGGCCGAGAACAGGAAGGACCTCAAAACCGCGAAGAGAAAGCTCGACGAGATACTTCACGAGAGCCTCGACGTTGAGCCCGAGTTCTACTTCGAGGCCTGCTTCCGCCTAGCTGATATCTTCCTCCAAGAGGACAACTACAGGGGAGCCGTCAAGTGCGCCCTGAGGGCCATCCTGCGGGCACCGAGCGAGGACCACTACAGGCTCGGCGTGAAGAGGCTCGGAGACATACTCGCGATAATCAAGAAGGAGAACCGCCTGGCGGAGCTGGCTGAGAACATGGACGCGACGCTCAGGCTCATCGAGGAGGATGAAGAGCTACACCGCTTTACGCTCGCCCTCGTGAAGCTCGCGAGGGGAGAAAGGGTGAGGGAGAAGTTCATCCTGCCCGAGTTCAACGAGGTCTTCGAGAGCCTAATCGAGTGAGGAACTCCATTACGTACTCTTTTTCCGGCGGAAACGGGAAGTTGTAGGGCTCTTTCTTTGGCCTCTCGTTGTAGTAGGGCCTGTTGCAGGCGGGACAGCCGTGCGTTGCGAAAACCGCCGGCGGAACCTCGATGCCAGCTAAATCAAAGCCCTCTATCGAGTCCCCGTCGAAGATTATCCTGTCACTCAAGCCCTTTTCGACGAGCCACCTAGCCAGCTGTACCTTCCTGTAGCGCTCGATGCTCGGCGGTTCGAGGTTCTCAAGTCTCGTTCCCTTGAGGGGGGTGAAAGCGAAGAGTGAAACATCAGCCCCAATCGCGTAGGCCCTCTCGAAGACCTCTACCAGCTCCCTGTCGGTTTCGCCGAGGCCGACTATGACGTGGATTAAAGCTTTCCTCGGACCGAGGACGTCAACTACCCTCCCCGCAAAGTCCCACATCTCGTCCCACTCAAAGTCTGGCTTTATCTCGCTAAAGAGCCTCTCGCTCGCGACGTCGAGGCCAACTCCAACGTAGTCAACGCCGAGCTCTCTAAACTCCTCAAGCGTTTCCCTCGAAACGGGCGTTATCGAGACCGAGACAGGCAAGTTAAGGGGCTTGAACGCCCCTAGAAGTGCCAGAACGTCGTCGAGCATTCTGGGATAGTCTATCGTCTGCAGGCATATCCTTCCGAAACGGCCGTTGGGGAGAGCTTGGACAACTTTTTCGAGCTCGAAGGCCGGCCAGGTGACGCGGGAGAGCCTGTCGAGGTTTGCCCTGCTGGAGCGCGCCTGGGCGCAGAAGGCACAGTCGTTTTTACACCTGCCGGGCCAGTATGTCATCAGATAGGCTGTCGTCGGCCTGGCCAGGAGCTTTGCCCGGATTAGGCCCATCGCTATCGCCGTTCCGTAGGAGACCCTAACGAGCATTGACATTCCCCCAGATGACGGGCGCGTAGAGGGTTATAAACCCGACCCCCAGGATGAGCGGGAGGAGCGGGAAGACACCGGCGTAACCGTAGAGCTGGGCGACGTAACCGAGGCTTACCTGGCCGGCCAGAGTTCCGAGGTCGAAGAACATCGTGTAGATTCCAGAACCCATCGTCCTGATTCTCCTCGGAAGGTTCCCGAGGGCCATCAGTTGCATCGCCGGAACGGCAAGCCCGAAGCCGGCCCCGATTAGGGCGGCGCTCACGTAGGAGCGGGGCGGGAGGGTGTAGAGGTTGAGCAGGGCGTAGCCGAGGAGGAGCAGGGTAAGGCCGAGGGTTATCACTGGAAGAGGCCCGCGTCTGTCGGCGCTTTTGCCGCCAATAACGCGCGTCATGAAGGAGAAGAGGCCGATGACCATCATGTAGTAGCCGAAGAGGCTCTGGGGAAGGGAGAGGGACTTGTAGAGGGCGGGGAGGTACGTGGTAACGCCCGCGTAGCTCATCGAGAAGAGGAAGAGCGTCAGCGATGCTGAGACGAAGGTTACCCTGAGCAGTTCGCGGTAGCTGGCCCTCTCGTGCTCCCTTGGCTTAACGACTTCGCCTGCCTCGCGCCAAGCTGTGAGCGCGAAGAGTGCTCCAGCTCCGGAGAAGAGAGCGGTGAGGGCGAACGCTCCGGCAAAGCCGATTACGTCGGAGGCATAGCCACCTATGGCCGGCCCGATTATGTTGCCGAGGGAGAACATCATGCCACGCCAGCCGAGGGTTTCGCCAACCCTACCTGCTGGGGCCAAATCAACGGCCGTTGAGAGGCTTGAGGGGAAGAATAGACCCATCGAGAAGCCATGAATGGCCCTTGCGAAGGCGAAGAGGTAAACGTTGGCGCTTACCGCTGAGACCACGTAGAGAACCCCAGCGAGAAGACCGAGGATGTTCCCGCCGACGAGGGCGTGAAAGCGATAACCTCTGTCGCCGACGGCACCGCCTACCGGCTTGGAGACGAGGGCGAGAAAAGAGGTGACGCCAGCAATGAGGCCGACGAGAAAGGGCTCGGCGTGGAGGCTGACGAGGAACGGGGAAACGACAGGGGTAACAACGCTTATCCCGAGGAAGAAAAAGAAGGTCGAGATGTTGAGAAGCCAGACGTTCCTCATCGAGGCCACTAAACACCAGCCTCCGGCTCGTCCATGCCGTCCTTCATGAAGGCGTAGCTCATATGCTTGGTGTTCTTGGCGAAGCCCACGTTGCCCCTTGCGTCAACCATAATGATGCCCATCGTGTCTTTGCCGAAGTACTTCGTGGCGAGGCTTATCGCGGCGTCGCTCGCCGATTGAGCGTCAAGGCCGAACCTGACGAGGTCGGTGGCACTCTTTGCCAGGGCGAGCTTTATGGCAACCTCTCCAAGGCCGGTGCAGGAAGCTCCAGCGACCTCGTTGGCGTAGGTTCCGCCACCGATTATAGGCGTGTCACCAACGCGACCGAACATCTTGAGGAAGACCCCACCGGTTGATGTTCCAGCAACGACCTCCTCGCCGTCGAAGGCAACCGCCCCGACGGTGCTCCTTAAAACCTCCGGATACTCCTTGATGAGCTCGTTGAGCTTCTTCCAGTGCCTCGTCTCGCCCTTCTCGATGAGCTTCTTCCTCAGCTCTTCCCACTGCTTGAGCCTCTCCTCGGTTATCGGGTCGTACTCCTCGAAGCCGAGAAGCCTTGCGAACTTCACGGCGCCTTCACCGATTAAAAGGACGTGGTCGGTCTTCTCCATGACCTTCCTCGCGACGCTTATCGGGTTCTTGACGCCCCAGATTCCGGCAACGGCTCCCGCCTCAAGGGTCTTCCCGCGCATTATGGCAGCATCCATCTCGACCCTGCCGTCGAGGGTTAAAACGCTCCCGGTTCCAGCGTTGAAAATCGGGTTGTCCTCAAGGGCCTTAACTGCCTCTTCAACGGCATCGAGGGCGGAACCCCTCTTCAGCTCACGCCAGCCGGCTAAAACAGCCTCCCTAACGCCCTCGATGACCTTTGGAATTCTCTCCTCCTTCCTTATTGTACCAGCGCCACCGTGAACTATTATCGCGGCCATGAAAACCACCGAAAAAAGTTCCCTCGAAGGGTTAAAAGGGTTGTGGAAACGAAGAGAAATCAGCTGAGTGCCATGTTGATTATCGTCTCGCCGATGTTCTCGATGTACTCAAGGATTCTCCGGAAGCTCTCCTTGGCTATGGACTGCCTGTAGTCGGTTGCCTTAATCGTGGCGCGGAGCTCGAGCATGAGCTTGTCTATCGCCTTGAGGTCGCGCTTCTCTATCTGCGCAACCATCGCCTCGAACTTCTCCCTCAGGTAGGGCACATCAACCTCACCGGGGTTCTCGGCTATCCTAATGATGTGGTCGCCTATCCTCTCGATTTCCCTCGCTATGAAGAGGATTCCCATGAGGTCAAAGGTCCTCTTGACGATTCCGCTCTCCTCGGTAACCGTGTGCTTGCTGAGGAGCCTGTTAACAGTCCTAACGATGAGAAAGTAAAAGCGGTCGAGCTCGTTTTCGAGGTCGTTTATGTCGCGCCTTATCTCGCCGTCCTCGCCCTGAATGAGTAATTCGAGGTCGCCGAGCATCGAGACCACGAGGGAGCGAATCCGTCTGAGGAGTTCAACAAGGTTCACCTCGTCCTCGTCGAGAAGGCTCTTCGCCACTATCCTGCTGGGCTCGTCGAGTATTATCTCAACGCCGGGGAGGCTTTGGAGAACCTTCCTTATCTTGACCTTGTAAATCGGCATCTCCTCCGTGAAGTGAATCTCAAGGACGTCGTAGCCCTGAATGTAGGCGGAAATCACGAGCCTTATGGCCATGTCCGGCGAGAACTCCTTGGAGAGTCGCAGTATCTTCTTCTCGCTGACGTCCCTCGGCTCGCTGGGAAAGATGGTTATACTGCCGTCGGGGTTTATAGTCAGCGGTATTGTGTCGCCCTGCTTGAGGTTGTGCTCCTTGACCCATTTCTTTGGGAGGGAAATTATGTATGAGCTCCTCCCTGTAAACTGTATCTTCCTGAACTCCATAGCCAGCACCAAACGCTATATAGTGGTAGGCGTTAAAGGCTTCACTTCGATAGACTTATAAACGCTATGAGGGGCGTTTCATCATGCTCTCCGAGTACGGCAGGGACGCGAAGATACTCATTACAGCTAACGCACTGGGCCAGACGTTCCTCTGGTTTTCGTTCTTCATAATGCCCTTCTACCTCAAGGCCCTCGGCTACGACATGAAGGCGATGGGAGCTTTCTTCTCGGCCCAGACGATAGTCGGTGGCCTCTTCTTTCTCTTAGCTGGCCACATCTCACTCCGCCTCGGCTATCGAAAGACCCTGCTCCTGAGCGCGCTCATCGGGCTCATCGGAAGACTCTTCCAGGTGCTCGCGTTGAACACAGCGGTCCTCTTCCTCGGCTTCGTCCTGGTTGGAGTCAATATGGGGCTGAGACAGCCGAACTACAACGCCTACCTGAGCGAGCTCGTCCCGGATGAGAGGAGACACGAGGCGTTTTCAAAGAGCTTTGGGCTGGGAACGCTCTTCAACTCCCTCGGCGTTCTTTTAGCGGGCTTTCTGCCGGGCTACCTCATGGGGATATCTCTCGCTGAGGAGACCGCCTACAGGATAACCTTCTCACTCTCGATACTCCAGTTCGTCTTCGTCGTTCCGGCTTTGCTTCTCGTGAGTGAAGTTGATGTCAGGGAGAAGAGGATAAAGTGGGAGAGAAGTTTAGTCCTCAAAATCCTCAAGTTCTCGCTCCCGAGCGCGCTCATAGGCCTCGGCGCGGGGATAACGATACCATTCATGAGCCTCTACTTCAAGCTTCGCTTTGGGGAAACGCTCCAGGCGATAAGCTGGATTTTCTTCTTCCAGCAGCTGGCGATGGGTCTCGGCTCCTTCGAATTGCCGGAGCTCGTGAGGAGGTGGGGCCCAGTAAAGGTCATAACATCATTTCAAGGACTCGCTACCTTCCTCTTTGCGGTGTTTCCCTCGATAGAGACGTTTGCACTCGCAGGAGCGGTTTACGTCCTAAGGGCCATACTCATGAACATCATCTGGCCAATAAACGACTCCTTTATGATGGGCTTTTTCAGGACTGAGGAAAAAGCAACAGCCAATGGCATAAGGCAGGCCTTCTCGACCCTCATGCGCGGGGTAGGCAACTCCCTCGGCGGGACGCTATTCGCGGTTTCATTGGCCTATCCCTTCTACGCCACCGCGCTCCTCTATGCCCTTGCGACAGGACTGTTCTACGCCTTCTTCATAAAGCACAACGAAGAATGATAGAATTAAGCATAAAAAGCCAGAAAAATCAGGCCCTGGCGAGCTCCTCCCCACGCTCAAAGACCCTGAAGTTCATCTCCCAGAGCTTCTCGCGGAGGGTCAGCCTTATTCCCTCAAGAAGGCTCTTGCGCTTAAGGGGTATCAGGCCCTTCCCGTAGGCGTAGCCGAGCATCAGGACGCCCAAAGTTCTGGGGTTTATCCTGTCTGCCTCGCGCTGGAAGTTCATCATGTGGACGGGGCAGATTCTCCCTATCGCCTTTTCGATTTCATCGAGCTCCGGGTAGCGCTCCTTCCCGACGAGGGTTGTCGCTGTGTGGATGGGATAGGCGTTCACTATGGCAACGCTGTTCTTTCCGAGAAAGCGTGCGTTCCTTAAAGCCTCGGCAGGCTCAAGGGCGAGCATGAGGTTGGCCTTGCCCTCTTCGATGAGGGGCGAATAGACCTCCTCACCGAAGCGGAGGTAGCTGAGAACGCTACCGTAGCGCTGGCTCATTCCGAGGGTTTCACCAATGCGAACGTTGTAGCCCTCAACCATCGCCGCGTTTCCGACTATCCTCGAAAGGGTAAGACCGCCCTGACCGCCGACTCCGGTAATGATGAGGTTGAACTCCATGAGCACCACCCTGGGGAGTTGGAGGGGGGAGAATAAAAAGCTAAGCTCAAAAAAATTCGGCAGGACTTCCAGAGACCCAAAAATCTCCAAAGTTTTCAGCGTAAAGCTTGCACTATACTCATCTTCCAGAAGGAAACGGCGGGATACCTATTTAAAGAATCGCGAGGACTCAAAAACATGACGTTTGAAGAGTACTACTCCGCATTCAAAGCCTACAGCGACATCTATTCCGACGAGTACAGGAAGAGAATTGAGAACCTTGAACCGCTCCTGATGAAGTTCATGAAGGAAAAGGGGAAAGTCCTCGACCTCGGCTGTGGTGCCGGAGGCTTCTCGTTCCTGCTTGAGGATTTGGGCTTCACCGTCGTTGGCGTTGACAACAGCGACTACATGCTCTCCCTCGCGAGGGGTTTTGCCAAAGAGAAGGGCTCGAAGGTGGAGCTCATCAAAGCCGACGCCAGAGAGTTGCCCTTTGAAGATAACACCTTTGACTACGTTCTCTTCATCGACAACCTCGTTCACTTCGAACCCCTCGACCTCGGAAAGGCGTTCCGCGAGATGGCAAGGGTCCTGAAGCCTGGCGGAAAGCTAATCCTCCAGTTCACCGACCTGAGGGCGCTCCTCCCGGTTCTCATGAACGGGCAGGTAATCGGAGCTGAATACTGGATTAGCAAAGTTTTGCCGGACAAGGACGAGAAAACAGTCCTGATAGAGTTCCAGAGCGAGGAGAAGTCCTTCAGGGTTCGCTTCAACGTCTGGGGAAAGACGGCAGTGGAACTACTCGCGAAGCTCTACTTCCGGAAGGTCGGGGAAGAAAAGATAAACGAACACACTTACCTCCAGGTCTACCTACCGAAAAAATGAATCAGGCCTCGAAGCGAAGCCTTTTGACCACGAACTCCCTGTCGAGCGAAGCAAGGAACGGAGCCAGCCTCGGCCCGCGGTCCTTTCCTATGAAGAGGTTGTATAGGGCTTTGAACCACTCCTTGCTCGGGATTCCGCGCTTCTTGGCAACGTCGAAGATTGCGTTGTTGAGCTCATCAACGGTGAAGGCATTGGCCTCAATCCAGTCCGCCAGCTCTCTCATCGCCTCTCTGATTTCTGGCCTGAGTTCAAGCTCTGGCACCTCCTCAAGCAGGCTGAACTTGACGTTCTCAGGGGCATACTTCTCGACCCAGTTCCTGGCGAGCCTGATGCGGAGCCTTATCCTCTCAATGTCCTCTTCGCTCAGGTTCTCGGGAATGTGACCCTGCTCCTGGAGAACCCTGATTATTCCGTCCTCATCGAGATGAGGCATCTGGACGAGGGTGACGAGGAAGCGGAAGGGCGCCTGGGCGATAAGCCTCTCCGGAACCTTCGGCATCGACAGCTCGTAGGTTCTCTTGAGTTCCTCTTCCTCCTCGGGGTTCTTTGCGTGCTCAAGGCCGAAGTAAATTCTCTCGACCTTGTCGAACTCGTCGTAGAGGTTGAGCAGGCCGAGGCCGAGGTCTATCTTGAGTTCCTTGTTGGGTCTCGCCTTGGCATAGATGAAGCGGATTATTCCCGGCTCGAGAACCTCGTAGAGGTCGCTGAGGAGTATAACGTTGCCCTTTGAGCCACTCATCTTGCCCTTCTGCCCCTTGATTCCGACGAACTCATACATGAGCGTCATCGGGGCCTTCCAGCCGAAGACCTTCTCCGAAATCTCCTTTCCGGTGTCGTAGGAGCTTCCAGCGGCGAGGTGGTCTTTGCCGGCAGGCTCGAAGTCCACCTTGAAGTGCGCCCAGCGCATCGGCCAGTCGACACGCCAGCGGAGCTTAACGTTGCCCTCCCTTATGTCGGTCTCCCCTTCGCTCCCGCAGTGCTCACAGCGGTATTTAACCTTCCACCCGCCGTCCCACGAGACGAACTTCGCCTCTCGCCTACACTTCGGGCAATAGACCATGACCGGCTGCCAGTCGTCTTCGAGGGGCGGTTGCTTGGCCCTCTCACGGTACTTGTCGAGAACGGCCTTAATATCGTCGCGCTTTTCGAGGGCGAGCCTTATCTCGTTGGCATACTCGCCGGACTTGTACAGCTCGCTCGCGTAGAGGAAGTCGGCCTCGATGCCGAGTTTTCTTATCTCTTCCTCGAACTTCTCCATAAAGTGTTCCGCGTAGCTGTCGTGACAGCCCCAGGGGTCGGGAACCTCGCGGACGGGCTTCGTGAGGTGTTCCCTCCACTCGGGCGGGACGTTCTTGGGCACCTTTCTAAAGCGGTCGTAGTCGTCCCACATGTGGATGTGCCTGACCTTCTTCCCCCTGTCGCGAAGGGCGTGGCCCACTATGTAGGCCGTGAAGAACTCGCGGAAGTTCCCAATGTGAACGTAACCGCTCGGCGTGATTCCGCTCTCGACCACGTACTCCTCCTTGTCGCCCCTTTCGCGGATTATCTTTTCGGCCATGTAGTCAGCCCAGTGAACCATTCTCACCACCGCGCTTAGCT
>Ga0256836_1000189_pt1 | contig 37229 bp, 38 predicted proteins | sample 4561380metaG_FD_185974 | JGI IMG/M metagenome (GOLD analysis project Ga0256836, IMG submission 185974) | Hydrothermal vent microbial communities from Guaymas Basin, Mexico - 4561-380 | ecosystem: Environmental > Aquatic > Marine > Hydrothermal vents | place: Mexico: Guaymas Basin | collected...
GGTGCCCATAGCGGCGGGGAAACACCCGATCCCATTCCGAACTCGGAAGTTAAGCCCGCCAGCGCCGATGATACTGCCCGCGGGAGCGGGTGGGAAAGTAGGGCGGTGCCAGGCTTTTTTTATTTTCGTTTATAATTAAAAATCATGATTGCTAGATTAATCACGCTATTCCTTCTTTTATTTCTCTTTCCTCTTGAAGCTTTTCCTCTTTCCCTCTACTTACCCTATAAGTATCCAGGAACTGTAGGTTACTTTAAGCTTGATTCCGATTTACCGGCAAAAGCCGTCTTAGGCTACAGGGGAAGAAAATGGTTTTTTAGAAACTTAAAGGGAAGTAAGGAGCTTTACTTTTCTATTCCCTATTTTGTTAAAGGGAATTTCACTTTGACCCTCTATCAGGGGGATAAGAAGCTATTCCTCAGGACTTTTCCCATTTGGAAAAAGAGGTATAGGATATCAAGAATATGGGTAAAGGAGAGGCCTTTAAGGGGAAAGCTTTTAGAGAGGGTGAAGAGAGAGGGTAGGCTTTTAAGGAAAGTCCTTTCTGAGATAACTCCGAAGAAATTTAAAGAAACTCATCTATATCCACCCCTTAGGAGGCTTATCGTTACGACTCCTTTTGGAGCAAGGAGGATAATTAACGGTAAGAGGCGTTCAATTCATTGGGGAACAGATTTTAGGGCTCCAAGAGGTACTCCTGTTTATGCTTCTCTTTCTGGGAAAGTCGTACTTGCTCAGGACTTATACTTTACTGGGAATACTGTTATTATTGATCACGGATTAGGAGTTCACACCCTTTACGCCCACCTTTCAAAAATTAAAGTTAAAGAAGGTCAAACTGTAAGGGCCGGTCAGGTTATAGGAGAGGTCGGTTCAACTGGAAGGAGTACCGGACCCCACCTTCACTTTGGTTTTTACGTTCAAGGAGAGAGGGCTGATCCTATGATCGTTCTTAAGGAGAGACTTCAGTAGTGAGGGAGCTTTGAGAAAGGCAGTTTTCTTAGATAGGGATAATACTCTCATTTACGACCCAGGCTACATTCATGAGGCAGATAAGGTGAAGCTTCTTGATGGAGTAGGTGAAGGGTTAAAGCTCCTGAAAGAAGCAGGCTATTTATTAATTGTAGTTTCAAATCAGTCGGGAATAGGGAGAGGTTATTTTACAGAGAGAGAGTTTTGGGAAGTTAACTATAGGCTTCAGGAGCTCCTTGAACCCTTTAACGTCCAGATAGACGATTTCTTCTTCTGTCCCCACAGGCCTGATGAAGGCTGCAAGTGTAGAAAACCCGGGACCCTTATGGTGGAAAGGGCTGTTGAAAAGTGGAAAATTGATGTGAAAGAGAGTTTTGTAATAGGAGATAAGGACATTGACGTTGAGCTTGCCTTTAGGGCAGGCTGTAGAGGGGGTATAAAGGTGGGAGTGCCTTGTTTTGAGAACTTCTTAAAGGCGGCTAGTTTTATAGTGGGGGAAAAGTGAAGCTTTACAGTAAGATAAAAACGAGGCCTGAAGATTTTGTAGTTGAGGAAGTTCCCCTTTTAAAACCGGAAGATGAGGGAAAGTACCATTTATTAGAACTTAAAAAGAGAGACGTATCCACTCTTGAAGCTTTAAGGATTATCTCCCGCCTTGAGAAAATTCCCCTTAAGGATATAGGTTTTGCAGGTCTTAAAGACCGTTACGCCGTAACTACCCAGTACTTGACAGTTCCTGTTGAGTATTCCCTTGAGGAGTCCTGTTACAAAATCGTTAAGAACAGGTGGGTGAAAGTTGATAAGGTCAACTTTGATAAGGAAATGGGCTTCTGCATTAAGCCTATTGGGAAAGTTAATAGGCCTTTAGGACTGGGGGATTTAAAGGGTAATAAGTTTACCGTGGTTGTAAGGAACTTTGAGAAGAACTTAAGGGAGAGGTTTTACAGGAACTATGAAGTGGTAAGGAGGTACGGTTTTCCAAACTACTTTGGGGAACAGAGATTTGGAAGCGTTAAGAGTAGGGATGATTTTGTTTTGAGATACCTTCTCAGAGGGGACTTTGATGGAGCTCTTAAGAGCTACTTTTTCGGTAAATCCCAAATTGACTTTTGGGGAGACTGGAAGAAGTTGTATAAGACTCTTTCTCCTGCTCTTGAAGAGTATGAGAAAGACCTCATAAGAGGACTTATGAGAGGCCTTACTCCTGAGAAGGCCTTTAGGATCCTTCCTAAAAACGTTAGACTTATGTTCAACTTTGCATTTCAGAGTTTCCTCTGGAATGAGTTTTTAAGGGAGTACGTTGAAGAGAAGTATCCCTTCATTAGAGTTCCTTTCATAAATAACTGGAAACTTTCTTACTATTTGGAAGTTTACGATATTGATTACCTGATTCAACTCCAGATTCCCTATACTGGTAGAGAGTTTCAGGTTAAAGATAAAGTTTTAAAGGGCGTAATGGAAAAGGTTTTTAGGAAATACGGGATTAAAGAGGAGTGGTTTGACAAGGAAGTCGGTGGAATTGTTGTTATGACAGATGGTTTAAGAAAAGCTGTTGTCTTTCCCGAAGGGTTTAAGATTTTGGAGAAGACGAAGAGGAGCATGAAGTTAACCTTCACGCTCCCACCAGGTTCATACGCAACTGTTCTTTTAAGGTTCTTACTTAAAGGTAAGATATGAGGGATTGAGCGTTATCTTCAGCTAGTATGTAGCTTTCAATTAACTCCTCTTTGCTGAGCTGGGAGAGGAGAGGGGGTAATTGTACGTTGTCGCCTTTTTCTAACTTATCGTAGACTTTCATAAGCTGCTTTACCTCTTCCTTAAGCCTTCCAAGTTTACTCTCAGGGTCGAGGAGACCGTAAATAGCGGTTTCTGATTCTCCGGCCTTTTCTTGGATATGACTGAGAGCTCCTCTTCATCATTTAGAGCCTTAATTAACCTAAGGATGGTTTGCCTGTTGACTTTTTCCTCCATTTTATTCTCCCAGCAAATTAACAGGTTAGTTGTGTGTAGAAAAATCCATCTGTATCGTTTTTATGTGGAAACAGCCTCAATCCTCCATTTTTATATTGAGATTTAAGTTCTCTAGGAAGATTATTATGCGGTAACAACTTAAAACCTTCTTTAAGCGCAAACTTTAGATTATCTTCTCCCTCTTCCCTCTCTAAAGAACAAACGCTGAACAGGATTTTCCCTCCTTCTTTGATTAAATCTTTGGCTACCCTTATTAAACTCTGCTGGATTTTCTGATTATATTCTATCAGCTCTATTGACTTGTTCCACTTACCTTCTGGGTGGCGCCTTATTACTCCAGTTGCAGAGCATGGAGCGTCAATTAAAATCCTGTCAAAACTCTTATAGTAGCGTTTTATAAAGTCTTCATCCTTAGAAATGTCGGTTACAACTAGTTCCAGGTTCTCTACTCCCAACCTTTCGGCGTTTTTCTTTAATAGGTTCATTCTCTCTGGATTAACGTCAACTGCGACTATTTTCGCTCCGTTTTTAGTCAATGAGGCTATTGCAGTTGTCTTCCCTCCAGGTGCTGCTCCAACGTCCAGAATCAGTTCTCCCGGTTTAGGCTCTAAAAGGTAAGCTGCAAGGTATGAGGCAGGGTCTTGGATGTAAAAATAGCCCTCTTTGTAGCCTGGGAGCTCCTCAATTAAGACCCTACCCTTAACCCTAATCATATCCGGGATGAAAGGGTGAGGCTCAACTTCTATTTTCCTTTCCCTTAATACTCTTATGAGTTCTTCCTGGTCTATCTTTATCCTGTTCACCCTTAAAAAGAGGGGAGCTACCCTGTTTAGTCCTTCAAGGAGAGGTTGGAGCTCCTTTTTTCCGTAAAAGTTTTCCCACCTCTTAACCATCCAGGTTTCAAAGGAGTAGAGTGTAGAGATCCTTTCGTAGTAGTCCTCTATCCTTTTAACTTCCCTTTTATAGTCAAATCCTACGAGCTTTTTTGAGACGGCGTTAACAAACCCTGCAGATTTCCTGTTAAGGAGCCTCTTTACTGCTTCTACAGTTTCATTTACTGCAGCGTAGGGAGGAACTCCCGTAAAGAAGAGCTGGTAGGCGATTAACCTTAGGGCATTCCTGACTATTGGATGCTGTTTCTTTAACTTCTTTCCGGTTGCTATCTCAACCGAGAAATCAAGAAGTTTTAAGTAGCGGACTGTTCCAGCGGTTATTTCCCTTATGAAGGCTCTATCTTGGGGATCAACCCCTGAAGTCTCCTTCTCTAAGTGCTCCCTTAACTTTTTGTCCTTCTCAAAGAGAGTTAGGATTTTTATTGCCTTTGCCCTTTCACTCCAGCCAGTCAACTTCTTCAAAGAGTTCCTCCCCTTTACTTATTGTCCTCTCTACAATCTCGGCAACCTCTTCAGGACTCCTATTTGTAGTGTCAATGTGAATTACTCTTTTAAAGTTTGGATTCTCAAAAGCTTCAGTTGCTATTACTGCTAACCTCTCTGCCTCTACGTTTTCCTCAACTTTCCTTTGGGAGTATGGCCTCTCCTTTAACCTTTCTCTAACAACTTCCGGCTCTGCCCTTAAAATTACAAGGTAATCAACAGGTATGTAGTGAGCAACTAGACCTTCTGCTATGAAACTTTCCTTTCCTTCAAAGAACTTCCTGAGTTTCTCAGGTTCAACCTCGTAAGCGTCCCTTTCTTTATCGTAGGATGAGTAAAGCCCCTTCTCTCTGATTAGCTTGCTCAGGTTATATAGGGGGAGGTTTAACCTTTTGGACAAGATCTTTCCTACAGTTGTTTTACCTACTCCGGGGGTTCCTGTAATTCCTATTCTCAATTTACCCTCTCAGAATTTCCTTTTTAACAAAATTAGCCTCTCTTCTGGTAATATTCCAGTTAACAAGGAGGTTAAGGAGGCTCCCTTGCCTAAGAGAACCGACCTAAAGAAGATTCTAATAATTGGCTCAGGGCCTATTGTTATAGGTCAGGCGGCCGAGTTTGACTACTCTGGAACTCAGGCTTGTAAAGCTTTAAAGGAAGAAGGTTATCAGGTAGTACTTGTTAACTCAAACCCTGCAACTATCATGACAGACCCCGACGTTGCCGATAGGACCTACATTGAGCCTTTAACCGTTGAGGTCCTTGAAAAAGTTATTGAGAGGGAGAGGCCCGACGCTCTCCTCCCGACAGTTGGAGGACAGACTGCCCTTAACCTTGCGGTTAAACTTCATGAAGCGGGTATACTGGAGAAGTACGGAGTTGAGCTCATTGGGGCAAAAGTTGAGGCTATAAAGAAGGCCGAGGATAGGGAGCTCTTTAAAGAGGCAATGCTGAGAATCGGCCTTGAAGTTCCCAAGAGCGGAGTTGCCCACTCCCTTGAAGAGGCCATGGAAGTCCTTGAGTACGTTGGTCTTCCTGCAATTATCCGTCCTGCATTTACCCTCGGTGGAGAGGGTGGAGGAGTTGCCTACAACGTTGAGGAGTTTAAGGAGATTGTTCGTAAAGGGCTCGCGGCTTCTCCTGTAAGCGAGGTCTTGATTGAGGAGAGCGTTTTAGGCTGGAAAGAGTTTGAGCTTGAGGTAATGAGGGACCTTAACGATAACGTTGTAATAATCTGTTCTATTGAAAACTTTGACCCGATGGGAGTTCACACTGGAGACTCAATTACAGTAGCTCCTGCCCAAACTTTAACGGATAAGGAGTACCAGCTCTTAAGGGATGCGGCAATTGCAATAATAAGGGAGATTGGCGTAGAGACCGGGGGTTCAAACGTTCAGTTTGCAGTTAACCCCGAAAATGGAAGGTTCATCGTAATTGAGATGAACCCGAGGGTTTCCCGTTCTTCAGCCCTTGCTTCAAAGGCCACAGGTTTTCCAATTGCAAAGATTGCTGCAAAGCTTGCAGTTGGCTATACCTTAGATGAGCTTCCAAACGATATTACTAAGAAAACACCGGCCTCCTTTGAGCCAGCGATAGACTACTGCGTTGTTAAGTTTCCAAGGTGGGCCTTTGAGAAGTTCCCCGAAGCAGACCCTACCCTTACGACCCGAATGAAGTCTGTCGGTGAGGTTATGGCCATAGGCAGGACCTTTAAAGAGGCCCTAAATAAGGCCATTCGTTCCTTAGAGATCGGAAGGTATGGTCTAAGTTTAAGGGGGGCTTCTGAGGTTTCAGATTCTGAGCTTGAGACAAAGCTTGCAGTTCCAAACGCCGATAGGGTTTGGTTTATAGCTGAAGCCTTTAGAAGGAATTGGAGCTTAGATAGGGTCTATGAGCTAACAAAGATAGACCGTTGGTTCCTCAACAACCTTAAACAGCTTATTGAATTAGAAGGGGAGCTTAAAAAACACACTATTGAAACTCTCCCCTCTGACCTTTTAAAGTGGGCTAAGAAGTGGGGCTTTTCAGATAGGGAGATTGCCAATTTAGTAGGAGCTACTGAGAAGGAGGTCAGGGAAAAGAGGAAAGAGCTATCTCCGGTTCTCTACAAGACGGTTGATACCTGTGCTGGAGAGTTTGAGGCTTACACCCCTTACTACTACTCAACTTACGACGGTAGAGAGTGTGAGGCCAACCCTACTAACAGAGAAAAAGTTATAGTCTTTGGTTCTGGGCCAAACAGGATCGGTCAAGGAGTAGAGTTTGACTACTGCTGCGTTCACGCAGTTTGGGCTTTAAGGGACTTAGGGTATGAGGCCCACATGGTTAACTGTAACCCTGAGACCGTCTCAACCGACTACGACACTTCCGATAAGCTCTTCTTTGAGCCTTTAACCCTAGAAGATGCCCTTAACGTTGTTGAGAAGGAAAGACCGCTGGGAGTAATTGTTCAGTTTGGAGGTCAAACTCCTTTAAAACTTTCAGTTCCCCTTGAAAGGGAAGGGGTGAGGATCCTTGGAACTTCATCTGAAAGTATTGATATTGCAGAGGATAGGGAGAGGTTTAGGGAGTTACTCAATAAATTGGGCTTAAAGCAACCTCCTTCTGGTATTGCCCGTTCCCTTGAGGAGGCTGAGAGGATTGCCCAGGAGATTGGATTTCCAGTTTTAATGAGGCCTTCCTACGTCCTCGGCGGAAGGGCAATGAGGATCGTTTACTCTCTTGATGAGCTCCGCCAGTACATGGCTGAGGCAGTGGAGGTTTCTGAGGAAAAGCCGGTTCTGATAGATAAGTTCCTTGAGGATGCTGTAGAGTTTGACGTTGATGCTGTCGCTGACGGGGAGAGTGTTGTCATTGGTGGAGTGATGGAGCACATAGAGGAGGCTGGAATCCACTCTGGAGACAGTGCCTGTGTCCTTCCAACTTTCTCGGTCAGTAAAGAGGTTGTTGAGGAGATTAAAGAGATAACGAGGAAAATAGCCCTTGAGCTAAAAGTTAAGGGTCTTATAAACATTCAGTTTGCAGTTAAGGATGATGAGATCTACATAATTGAGGTAAACCCGAGGGCCTCAAGGACTGTTCCTTTCGTTAGTAAGGCTACAGGAATTCCACTTGCAAAAGTTGCCACAAAGGTTGCAATGGGTAAAACCCTTAAAGAGTTGGGAGTTAAGGAGGTAGAACCAAAGTACTACTCTGTTAAAGAGGCTGTCTTCCCATTTGACCGCTTCCCAGAGGTTGACCCTGTCTTGGGTCCTGAGATGAAGTCAACCGGTGAGGTTATGGGAATAGATAAGGATTTAGGAGTTGCCTTTTATAAGGCTCAGCTTGCAGCAGGTTCAAGGCTACCCCTTGATCCAAACTGCGGTAAGGTCTTTATAAGTGTTAAAGATAAGGACAAACCGAAGATTTACGGAATTGCAAAGAAACTTTCAGATATGGGCTTTAAGGTAGTTTCAACTGAAGGAACTTACAGGTTCCTAAAGGAGAGGGGAATTCCCGTTGAGCTTGTCTATAAGATCCAGGAGGGAAGGCGTCCCAACGTTGGAGACCTTATAAAGAACGGTGAAATCTGCTTGATAATAAACACCCCTACTGGAAGTAAATCAAAGAAGGACGCCTACAGTATAAGGCGCTTGGCTGTTAACTATAAGATTCCCTACTATACCACTGTAAGGGGAGCTCAGGCAGCCGTCATGGCAATTGAGTCTATGAGGAGAGAGAGGTTGTGCGTTAAACCACTTCAGGAGTACTACGGAGGTAAGTAATGGCTGAAGAGAAAAAGGAGCAGCAACCTCAGGTTATTGTTGGAAGTATGCCCTACAGGGTTTCAATGGCTGAGGTTGATGCCTATGGAGTAATGTACTATTCAAGGTTCTTTGAGCTCTTTGAAAGGGGAAGAACAGAGCTCTTTAGGGCTTTAGGTATTGAATACAGGAAGGTTTTACAGCAGGAAGGTGTTTTAATGCCGGTTGTTGAGGCTGCTTGCCGATACATGGCGCCTGTGGTCTATGATGACCTTATAACCCTTGAGACTGCGATAACTAATATCGGAACAAGGGGAATAAGGTTTGATTATAGAGTTATAAGGGATGAGGCCGTTCTGGCCGTTGGATTTACCCAGCATATCTTTATTGACCCTCAGGGAAGGCCGGTTTCCTACGGAAAGAAAGTCTTTGAAATCCTTAAAGAGAAGGGGATAATAAAGGAAGGGGAGCTCCAGGATAAACCCCAGGAAGAGGCAAAGGAAGATATATCTACGAAACTTAAGAAGCTCATTGTTGAGAGGGTTGAGGAGAGTAAACCTTCATCGGAGGATAACTAATAGGGGGCTTTGCCCCCTTTAACTAACGATAAATCTTATAGAGAATAGCTCTTTAAAGTCGTCTTTTACCTTGAATGTTATTCTCTTCCTGATTCCTACTTTTCTCAAGTTTGAGTTTAAATCTTCAGTTATTGCGTTCGTTCCTCCTGTTCCGTTGAAGGTGAGGAACTTTACTCTACTTCCCTTTGGGATTTTGAAGGTCTTGCTGTCTGAAACTGTGACTTTCCTTCCGTTTATTAGGAGCTCTGTACTGTAGTAAACTTTCGGCTCTAGAAGTTCTTCAACGTTTTCAATTACCCAGTCTAAGGAAGGTTCTGTTTCAACTCCATGAACTTTAAAGAACTCCCTTAACATGAGGAGGTGGAACCTTACTTTGTGGTGAAGGTCAGGTAGCTGTTTTGATACCTCAAGGCACACTGCAGGGACGGAACACTCTTTGAGGCAGAAGTAGGTTAGTGATTTCCTCTGTTCAGGGTGTTTTGTGTTCTTACTAAAGGTGTGGGTGTTGAATACCGGTATTTTCCACTTCCTACATTTAATTAGCCTGTTTACCCTCTCTGAAACTAACCTAACTTCCCTTCCAAGCTCTATCTCGCCGTACCTCTCCTCGTCTATTACGATACACTGGCCCCAAACTTTAGGGTTTAAGGAGTGAAAGCCGAATCCATCGTGTAACGTGAGGAGGAGGTCAGGTTTATAGTCCTTAATTAGGCTTTTAAGCCTTTTAACTGCCGGATAGTCAGGGTCTTTAGGAGAGATAGAGGCGAACTTCCTGTTCATATCCCCATTGTAGCCCCTTTTGTTTGTAAGGATTGAGACGAAGTTTGTTCTTGGGGCTACTAAGATTTCCCCCTTCTTTACTTTAAGGTTCCTCAAAATCTCTGCTGCCTTGTAAGCTCCCGGTTCGTTCCCGTGGATTCCTCCAACTACTAAAATTCTCCCTCCCTTTTCCTCTCCGGATATTAGGCTTTCCTGGAAGGGTAAGGGAGGGAGCTCTATAACAGCGTTTACCCTACCTGCTAAAGCTTCTTCCCACTTTAAAATGGCTAAAAAGGAAGCAGTTCCAAGGAATTTTATAAATTCCCTTCTCCTATAATCTTCCATCTGTTCCCCTCTTTAATTATATAGAGGACCTTGTTGCTTATAGACCTGTAGTTGTTTGAATCGTATTTTACTTTTAACCTTACTAAGTAGAGGTTTCCAAACTTTAAGAGCCTACCGTCCTTTACAGCCGTGATGTCTGAGAGTTTTATCCTTATCCACCTCTTGTGTCTTGAGATCCTTTCTTTGTACCTTTTCCAGCTTCTGTAGTCTCCTTCCTTCCACACAAACTCTTTTGAGTAGCAGTTTAAGTAGGGTTTTATATCCATGGTAGTCCCTTCCCAAGCTTTTTTCCAGTGGAGAATGAAATTCAGTATAGACCTCTGTTCTTTCAGGAACTCATCTTTTGAGGATAGTGATAGTTTTGAAACTATTACGACGGGTGTCCTTTTAGGGACTATTAGCCTTTTAAGTTCCTTTAAGTATTCATTTTTTAAAACTATGCAGCCGTTGGAGCTATGGGGAGGGCGGTTAGGGTTATTAGTTCCGTGTATCCATATTCCGTGGCCGTCCTTCTTTAGGATTTTCCTGTCTATGATGTTTGGATAGTTGAGGGGAAACGCTCCAAGCCCGTAGATTGGCGGTAAGTGAGACTTCCAGTAGAGGGGGAAGTAGATTCCTTCAGGGGTTCTTAGGTCCCCCTCTTCAAGCTTGTCTCCCGGCCTCTTTCCAGTTATACAGGGGAACTTCCTAACGACGAAGGGAGCTCCTTTAACCATCTTTACTACGTAAAGTACTTCGTTTGTCTTGTCAACGACTATTGCCGGTAGGTCCTTAGGGAGCTCCAAAATGTTCGTTATTAACTTTCCGCTGTAGAGCTTATCTATGAGTTCCTTAACTTTCCTGTCCTCTCCAGAGTAGCTCAGTAAAAGGATTTCAAGCTTAATCTTTTCTTCCTGAGGTAACTTCTCTATTTTCCTGGAGAGTTCATCAGGGGATATCGTTCCTATCTGAGATAGGATTTGATTCAAGGTCTCACTATGGGCACCGGTGAAAGAAAAAACTAATATAAACAGTAGGTTTAAAATAACTTTCATTCTTTTCCCCCTGTTTTGGCTGGAGGACTATTTTAAAAAATTCTGATTTTTACGGAAGTGAATTATAATGGGTGGGGTTTCTTCCTTTTCCCCACCCGTTGAGTTTAAAAAGTTTGTGGAGCTTTTAAAGAAAGGTTATTTAAGGCCGAAGGGAGTTAAGTAATTGAGGAGATTTCCCTTACAATCTCTTCAACGTCATCTTTCCTAACTTCCTTCCTTGTGGCAAAGTCCTCAACCCTTCCAGAAAGCCAAAAGAGGTATTTTGCGCCTTTAAAGTCCTTCCTCACTTTTCCCCTCATTACTGGTCTAAAGTAACCTATCGGCCTGCTCCAGAGAGTAACGTCTTCTGAACCGCAAACTTCACACTCTGTTTTCCTTCCGACCATCTTGTGGCCACAGGAGTTACATGTTGTTAAAAAGGGAGTCTTTGTTAAGTATTGAATTGGAAAGTTCTTTATTATTGAGAAGATTAACCTTTCCTGTTCTTCAGGTTTCATCTCTTCTGCGGTGAATAGGTGCATGATACTTCCGCCTGTAGCGTAGCTCTGGAAGTGGGAGTTTACGTCAATCTGCTTAAGGAGATCTCCCTCCTGAAAAGGAGCTTGAAACCCTGATGTTAGGAAGACCCTGCCACTATTTGGATCTCCGTTTACAAAGATCCTGGCTTTAACTCTCTTCTTACTAACAGTATTCATCTTCAACCTCCACCCTTTCAAAGAGATCTTCCCCAAACTTTGTTATTGCTTCCTTAACGAACAGGTTCAGGTAGGGGTCTTTAGAGATTTCTGGTTTCCTTTCGCCGTTGAGTATCTCTGCAACTGCGTTTGCAAAGGATATGTCCTTCTCTGCCATTTTGCAGGCAGCGTTTTCGCTGGGTGCGTACTCAAGGGAGTAGAGGACCCTGTCCTTTTCCATGAACTCGTGGAGTTTTTTATACAAGTACTGAGCAATCTGATGGGCGTAGTCCTTTGCCTCTTCGTTAAAGAGTCCACCTTTAAAACCTGCATTTACCATTCCTTCGTGGACTCCAACTACCGAGAAGATGTTAAAGAGCGATTTATCGTCCTTTTGGTAGAAGGAAAGGTAAGGAAAGAGGTCGTTCCAGTGTTTCCTTAGCCACTCTCTCTTTCTCTGGAGGGCTTTTGCTCCAACTTCCATTGTGTAGTCAATCATCCTCTTTAAGAACTCAAAGTCGTCTTTTGCTAAAAAGAGGAGCCTGTTCATATTAATTGCATAAACTCCTACTCCGCCGACGCCGCTTCCAGAGTGGAACGGGTTTGAGCCGGTTACTGCCTCTACCTGGGAAATGTCAAAAAGCATTCTACAGCAGTTACTGTAGATCATTCCCTCGTCAAAAGGTTTTATGAATGGGTTTTTCTCTTTGTACTTTGAAGGTTTTGTAAAGGGTTCCTTAAGGTAGTTCTGAACGTAGAACCCTCCGAAGAATTCGCTCTCTTTAAGCAGTAGTTTCCAGGCTGGGTTGTTGCTGTCAAAGTCTTCAGTTATGTTTACCGTTATCAGCGGGAAGGTGAACGGGTTTCCGTCTGCGTCTCCCCTTCTCATTGCCTTTATAAAGGCGGTGTTAATCCTGTCAAAGTAGTGGGAAGGGATTTTTTCATAGGTTATATTCAGTAATTTTCCTGCGTAGACTACCGGTTCGTACCTTAGGCGGCTGTTTGGTTTTCCGAAGTCAAGTGTAATGTTTGAAAATGGAGAGTTTCCGCTTCTAAATGGAAGGTTTATGTTGTAGAGGAATTCTTGCCACAGGTTTTCAAGCTCATAGTCGGAGTAGCTCTTCTTTCCCTCTTTTTCCAAGTAGTACAGGTAACCTGCAGCTACGGTTGATAGGTCGTTAAGGGAAGTAGCTCCGGAGACCTCCTGAGCTATGAGGCATATTAAGTTTGCACACTGCATAAAGAGAGTTTCCAGTCTCCTTGGAGGAGCCGCCCTCCTTTCGTTCTTTGCGTTGCTTTGAAGTCCATGGTATGCAATGTCCTTTGCGGATAATCCTATACAGTAAGCAGAGAGCCTGTAGGTCTGGTGATGGTATGCCCACCCCTCTTCGTGGTGTATTCTCACTGGAAGGCCTTTATAGATAACGTCAAATAGGTAGTCTTTCATTACTTCGCCAACTACAACGTGCTCAAGGACGGGAACTCCTCTAACGAAGTTAGCGTTGTTCCTTGAGATGTCGTCGTTGTCTATGAAGAGCTCTATCAGTTTGAAGTACTTGTTCATTACTCCTCCACGGGGTAGAACGGGTTAACCTGATGTGGAGAAGATTTTAGCTCCTTCCTTATCAGCTCAATTTCTGATTCGGTAAGGAGAGGGTATTTAACAGTCCTGAAGATGGTGTAAGGCAAAGGATATCTCTTTATTATTTCTATTGTAATTCTCAGTTTCTTTGAATAGTTATAAACTGCCGAAGGTTCTAAATCTTCTCTTGAAAAGAGAATCCTCATAAAGCGTTTTAGCTGGTCGGGGGTGTAGTCATCTAGGAGTGGAATTTTCACGTCAACGGCTAGTCCGTCTATTAACCTATTTTCTATCAGTTTTTCAACCCTTTCTGGGCGGGTTCCGTTTGTATCAACCCTCACGGGGAAGTTTTCTTCCTTGATTACTCTTAGCCCTTCTTCAAGCCTGTCTTCTAAGGTAGGTTCTCCTCCTGAAACTATTACCAGTTCCACCCCTAGGAGTTTTAGCATTTTAAGTTTTTCCCTCAGTTCTCCTTCAGTGAAGAACTCTTCCTCTCCTTTGAAATAGTGACGGTTGTGGCACTGGTAGCAGTTGAGGTTGCACTGGTGAATCTTTGTGTAGAGGACTGCTGAAAAGATGCCGGGATGGTCTTTAAAAGTTGTTGGAATTTCAACCTTCAGGAAGGGAGTTTCCATTTTCTCTCTCTCAAAAAGTTCATAAAGAATAATAGTGAGTTCCTGAGAAAAAGTGGAGGCCGGGAGGCCTCCCTGGGAGGATGGTCTTGTTGGTTATTGTTTTTCTTCCCTTAACTTAAGGGCAAGTTTAATCAGGTTCCTTAAAGCCGGAATTACCTCTTCCCATCGCCTCGTCTTAAGTCCGCAGTCTGGGTTTACCCAGAACTTCTCTTTTGGGATTACCCTGAGAGCTCTCTTAACTATCTCTTCCATTTCTTCAACTGAAGGTACGTAGGGGGAGTGGATGTCCCAAACTCCAAGGCCTATTTGCCTATCAAAGTTAACCTTTTCAAAGGCCTCTACTATGTCGCCCTTAGAGCGGGTTGCTTCAATGGATATAACGTCAAAGTCCATCAGGAGTATGTACTCTATAATCTCGCTAAACTCTGAGTAGCACATGTGGGTATGGATTTGTGTTTCAGGCTTTACGGAGCTGTGGCAGAGTCTGAAGGCTTTAACTGCCCAGTCAAAGTACTCCTTCCACTCCCTCTTCTTAAGGGGTGCCTTTTCTCTTATTGCCGGTTCGTCTATCTGGACGATTTTTATTCCCTCTTTCTCGTAATCTGCTATTTCATCCTTAAGGGTAAGGGCAATCTGGTAGGCAACCTCCCTTAAGGGTAGGTCCTCTCTCACAAAGCTCCAAGCTATTATTGTAGTTGGGCCGGTAAGCATTCCCTTTACAGGCTTTTGGGTTAAACTTTGGGCAAAGCCAATTTCCTTAACCGTCATCTGGCCGTCTCTCTCTACGTCTCCGTAGATAATCGGAGGTCTGTAGCACCTGGTTCCGTAGGAAATTACCCAGCCGTTGCCGGTTGTCGCAATTCCCTTCATCTTTTCTGCAAAGTACTCAACCATGTCGCTCCGTTCAAACTCACCGTGGACCAGAACGTCAAGGCCGAGTTCCTCCTGAATCTGAATTGCCTTTGCTATTTCACCCCTGATGAAGGTGTCGTAGTCCTCCTGGGAGAGTTTCCCCTTTTTCCTTAAAAGCCTTATCCTTCTAACCTCTTCCGTTTGGGGGAATGACCCTATTGTTGTTGTCGGAAAGAGGGGGAGTTTCAGAGCTTCTCTCTGAACTCTCTCCCTTTCAGGGTAGGCCGGTTTCCTTATGAAGTCCTCCTCTTTAAGGGCTGCCACCCTCTTCCTAACTCTTTCAATTCTTCCGAAGGGGTTTTTTAAACCTTCTACCCACTCCCTTGCTCTCTCCGTTTCCCCTTCTAAGACTTCGGCCAGTAGGTTTAGCTCTTCCAACTTCTCCTGAGCAAAGGCGACTTTCTTTAAGAGTTCCTTAGGAAGGGTTGCTCCGGAAAGGCTTACCGGCAGGTGGAACAGGGGGGCTGCGTTGGTTATTACGGTATTAAACTTCCCTTTCAGCTCCTTTAATTTCTCAGCCGTTTTAAATAGGTCGTTCCTCCATACGTTTCTCCCGTCAACTACTCCCGCAAAGAGCCTTTTATCGCTCTCAATCTCCCTTAGCTGTTTTAAGTTCTCTCCACCGTCGTGGATTAGGTCAATGCCGATTCCCTTGACTGGAAGTTCAAAGAGTTCCTTTAGATTATCTATACTGCCGTAGTAGGTAAAGAGGTTTACTGGAATTCCCGTCCCTGCAAGTTCTTCGTAGGCCTCCTTTAAAACTTCCCACTCCTTCTTTGAGAGCTCTAGAGCAAGTGCAGGCTCGTCAACGTGGAGGCTTTTAAACTTCATCTCTTTAACGAAACGGGCCGTTAGGGCTGCAACCTCTTTAACTCTCTCTTTAAATTCCTCCTCCTTGACTCCCCTGGAGAGCTTTACGAAAGTGAAGGGTCCAATTATGTAGGCGTTTGAAGAGCCCCTTTTCCACTTTGGGTAGGGAAGGTCTGAAAGGGATAGTTCCTTTCCGGTAAAGTCTGGGACGAGGTAGTGGTAGTTAGTGTTAAACCACTTTCTCATGTGGAGGGCATTTTTCCCCCTACACAGCTCAAAGTACTCTTGAAGGGACTTTGCAGTGTAGAGACCGAAGAGGACTGCCTGGTCAACCATTTGGTCGTACAGCGTCATCTCTCCGGTTGGATGGCCGTCAACTTTACCGTAGGCTTCCTCCCTCCTCCTGTCTAGCTCCTCAATTCCCTTAAGGAGCTCCTTTTCAGAGAGCTTTCCGTCCCAAAAGCCCTCTACCAGTCTTTTGAATTCCCTGTTTTTCCCCAGTCTGGGGAAACCGTAAGCGTAGGTTTTCATTTTTCTACCTCCTGCGGCGTTTTTTTAAACGCCTGCAGGCGGTTCTTGAAGCGGGAAAAAGAGGAGGCAAAAGAGAAAAAAAGCCCCTTCTTCTTTCCCGCGTCCCGAACCCCCGCAGGACGCGAAGGGGCAGGGGTTTCACCTGCCCATCTCGGGCCGGTCTCCCGGCTCGCAGGCTTTCTGAAGCTGTAAACCTTCCCAGGGTAGCGGCCTTTAACCTTTCTACCCCAGTGGTTTACAGCCCTTTATTAATGCCTGCTCACGGTTGCGAGGACAGCGCCGGACTTTCACCGGACTTCCCGTTCACCCGAGACAGGCTAATTTTAGGAAAATCTCTCCGTTAGGAAAAGGGAAGGTTTCTGTAGAGCTTTTCAAGCTGAAGCCAGAAGAAAGCTATTAAGCCAACTATTGCTATTATTTCCCAAAGAAGGAAAGAATCCAACATATTTTCCCCACAATTGGGTTAGCTCTTTAGATGATCCTGTCTACTTTGTCGTAAAACTCTTCAAGGATGTACCAGATAAAAACAAAGAGAACTACTAAGAGGAACAGGTCCCTAAGACCCAACTTTCCCCCTGCTGTTATTTTAGAATTTTGCGCGTATAATAATACCACAACTATATAGGATGGGGTCTAGTTTGGAAGTTAAGGTAGAGAGTGGTAGGGTCTATATTAAGTTAAACTCTGAGGAAGAGGCTTTTATAACCTTTGGAGTGGACGACGAGAAAAAGGTGTTAGTTGTTAGTACTACTTACGTTCCTGAAAGCTACAGGGGTAAGGGAATTGCGGGTAAGCTAACTGCTAAACTCGTTGATTATGCCCAGGAGAACGGTTATAAGATCTATCCTCTCTGTTCCTACACTCTCAAGTACCTCCAGAGGAACAGGCCAGACCTTCTAGTGGAGTAGTTCATGGAAGTTGTTGTAACTACCGATAGAAGGCCTACTCCCGAGATGATAGCTGAGGCCGAAAGGCTCTCTTCTAAGCTTGGAGCTCCCTTAGTTAAGCGTCGCCACAGGACCCTTTCATCTATAAAGAGAGAGTATCAAAGGCCGGTCTTAGTTGTTGGAAAGGACCTTAACCTAACCCTTTACACCCTTAAGGGACAGAAGCTCTTCTTTCACCCCGGTCTTTTTAAGATCAGGCTGATTAACTACCTTGAGAGTGGAAAGGAGTCAATGGTTGAGGCTATGGACTTAAAGGAGGGTGAGACTGTTCTTGACTGTAACCTCGGCCTTGCTCAGGATGCACTCATGGCTGCCTTTGTAAGTAAGATGCCTGTGGTCGGTCTTGAGAAAGAACCTGTAATCTATGAGATTGTTAAGAGGGGGCTTGAGACCTTTAAGCCTAAAGGGAGGTTAAAGGTTGCAGAGTTTGCCTACTCTCTAGTTAGGCCTGTTCTAGCCGACAACTATCAGTTCCTAAAGGCCCAGCCTGATAAATCTTACGATATCGTCTACTTTTCCCCGATGTTTGTAAAGCCAAAGTGGAAGGACGGCGTTATGATGCCCTTTAGGGAGGTTGCTCCGAAGGACTTCGTTTCCCCGGAAGTCCTCAGAGAAGCTGAAAGGGTTGCAAGGAAGAGGGTAGTTATAAAGGTGAACAAAGGGGTTAAGGAGTTCTTTCCTTTCCTCTCCGACTACTTATCTCTTCCTTCCTCAACTAGGATTGAGTACCTCTATAAGGAAGTTTAACTTCTTGATAATAGAGGTTAAATGTTGTATTCCCCTTTGAAGGAAGCCCTGTGGGTCCTAAGGTTTTTTTCTTTCTTTGGTTAAAAATCTTTTCTTATTTAAGAAGATAAGTTTTACACTTTAGTTCAAATGTTTAATATGAGTTGTAAATCAGCCCTTTCAAACGGACTGCCTTGAGTTTTAACCCTTTACAGTAGTTAAATACTCCTATCTTCAGCAGGGAGGAGTGATGAATAGGATTACGGTAGTAAAGAGGAAAGGAACTAGAGAGCCTTTAAACATTGAGAAGATCAGAAAAGTTATTAACTGGGCTGCTGAAGGTTTAGACCTCAATCCCTTGAAGCTTGAGGCAAAGCTAAAACTTCACTTCTTTGATGGAATTACGACGCGTCAAATTCATGAAGCTGTTATAAATACCGCTCTCCAGCTTACAACTCCTGAGGAGCCAGACTGGAGGATACTTGCCGGAAGGCTCTTCATCTTTAACCTCTACAAAGAAGTGGCAATCAGAAGGGGAACTAGTAAGCTGGCCTACGTTGGGGGAGGAAGAGAGTACTTAAAGGTTGTGAAGGATTTAGTTAGTAAGGGGCTTTATACTCCTGAAATCCTTGAAAGTTATACGGAGAGTGAAATTGTTGAGGCGGGGGATTACCTTAAGCTTAAGTATGACTTCCTCTACGACTATGCCGGAGCTAACCTCTTAGCAAAGAGGTATCTCTGCATCTACGAGGACTTCCCCATAGAGCTCCCTCAAGAGATGTACATGACGATTTCCCTGATGCTTGCAAAGAACGAGCCGAAGGAGACGAGACTTGAAACTGCTAAGAAGTTCTACGACCTCATAGCCGGAAAGAAGCTCTCACTTGCCACCCCGATTCTCATTAACCTCCGCCGTCCCAACGGAAACCTCTCTTCCTGCTTCATCACCGCAATGGACGATAACCTTGACTCAATTATGTACACTGCAAACCAGGTTGCCCAGATTTCAAAGAGGGCAGGAGGCGTTGGAGTTAACCTTTCAAGAATTAGGGCTCAGGGTTCCTGGATAAAGAAGGTCTTCGGGGCAAGCGGCGGAATAGTTCCCTGGGCAAAAATCCTCAACGACGTTGCAGTTGCAGTGAACCAGGAAGGTAAGAGGGCAGGGGCTGTTACTGTAGCCCTTGACGTCTGGCACCTTGATATTTACGACTTCTTGGAGCTCAAAACCGAAAACGGAGACTTGAGGAGAAAGGCCTTTGACATCTTCCCTCAGGTAGTAATCCCGGACCTATTTATGGAGAGGGTGAAGTTCAACCAGGAGTGGCTTCTGGTTGACCCTTACGAGGTTGAGAGGAAATTCGGCTATAAACTCTACGAGCTATGGGGAGACGAGTTTGAAAAGGCCTACATTCATGTAGAGGCCGAGGCCGACAGGCTAAAACTAAAGAAGAGGGTAAGGGCCAGGGAGCTCCTTAAAGAGATTTTGAAAACGCAGGTTGCAACTGGCCTACCCTACATCTTCTTCAAGGATACCGCCAATCGGCTAAATCCCTTAAAGCATGACGGCTACATAGGGAACGGGAACCTCTGTATGGAGAGTTTCTCAAACTTTAGGCCTTCTAAGGGCTTTAAGACCTACATGAAGGACGGAAAGATAGTCAGCGAAATTGAGGAGCCGGGCCTCGTCCACACCTGTAACCTCCTCTCAATAAACCTTGCAAACATTGAAAACGACGCCGAGCTTGAAGATGCGGTGAGGACTGCAGTAAGAATCCTTGACAACACTATAGAGCTAACCTCTCCCCCGATCCTTGAGAGTAAGTTCCACAACGACCGTTACAGAACTATAGGTATTGGAACTCTTGGTCTTGCCGACTACCTTGCAAAGAGAGAAATTCCCTACGGAAGGCAGTCTCTAAAGGTTATTGACGAGCTCTACGAGAAAATTGCCTACTACGGAATTGATGAGAGCGTCAACCTTGCCAAGGAGAGGGGAGTTTTTCCCGCCTACGAGGGCTCAGACTGGAGCAAGGGAATAGTAATAGGTAAAGATGCCGAGTATTTAAGCGAAAAGACTACCTTGAAAGAGAAGTGGCTGGAGCTCTTAGCCAAGCTTAAGAAGTACGGAATTAGGAACGGTCAGCTCTTTGCTATTGCTCCAAACACCAGCTCTGGCCTTCTACAGGGAGCAACCCCGGGAGTCCTACCTCCCTTTAGCCGATTTTACATAGATAAGAACCAGAAGCAGGCGGTTCCGATTTGCCCCCCTTTCATTAAGGAGAGGTTCTGGTTCTACAGGGAGAGCAAGTTTATGGACCAGAAGGAGGTTATAGACGTAATATCAACGATTCAGAAGTGGGTTGACAGCGGGATTTCAATGGAGCTCCTTTTCAACCTAAACCTTGGAATTAGGGCCAAGGACATCTACGAAACCGTTCTCTACGCCTGGGAAAAGGGTATTAAGACGATTTACTACGTTAGGACCGTTCAGAAGGACAGTCAGGGAGCCCTCAAGAAAGAGGAGTGTATTGCCTGTGCCAATTAACTTAAGGGGCCTTAGGGCCCTTCTATCCTAACTACTCTCCAACCTAAGTGTTCAATTAGCTCTTTTTCGTGTGTAATTAGTAGAACAGGTATTTCAGTTTCCTTCAAAAATGAGGAGAGTATCTGAAACCTCTTCCTATCAAGTCCGAGGGTCGGTTCGTCAAGTATTAAAATTTCAGGATCCATAGAGAGGACGGCAGCAACTGAGACTATCCTCTTTTCACCTCCAGAGAGCTTATGGGTAGGCCTTTTCCTTAGGTGTTCTATCTGAAACTTTTTGAGGAGCTCCTTAACGATTTCCTCTACCTCTTCCCTTTTCTTTCCAAGTGCAAGGGGAGCAAAAGCAATTTCCTCCTCAACTGTTGGACAGAAGAGCTGTTCATCGGGATTTTGAAAACAGTAGCCCATTTTCCCCCTTATCTGATTAAAGTCCTCCTCTCCTTTTAACTCCTTTCCCTTAAAGAGTATCCTTCCCCTCTCAGGCCTTATAAAGCCCATTATAGTTTCGGCCAAAGTTGTCTTTCCGCTTCCGTTGTCGCCTACTATAAGTACCTTTTCCCTCTCTTTTATTGAGAAGTTGACTCCTTTAAGGACTTCTCTACCTTCAACCTTTACCCACAGGTCTTCAACCCTTAAAACTTCCATACTACTACCGCTCCATAGGCTACTGTTAAGGCTAGAAAGATAAAGTCTTTAGGTGAAGCTTTAAAGTGTCTGTAGACGGGGAAGTAACCGGAAAACCCCCTGCAGAGCATTGCCCTGTAAACCCTCTCAGACTTAAGGAAACTATAGGTTAGGAGGTTACCTATCAAGTTTCCGTAGGTTTGGTAGGTGAACTTATCGGTTCTCGCCTTAAAACCTCTGCTCTTTGCAGACTTTACCGCAGCCGTGTACCTGCTCTTTACTTCGTGTAAGTACCTGTAGGTTAGGAAGGCTATCTGGAGGAGTGAGTTTGGAACTTTAAGGTGGTGGAGGGCGTGGAGGAGCTCAAAAGTTGGAGTTGTACTCAGTAAGGAGAGGGAGAGAAGTAGGATAAGGTTTGACCTTAAAAAGACCTCAAGGGCAACTTCTGGTGAACCTAACAGGAGCTGGGAAAAGACTACTAAGAGGAGGAAGGAGTCGGCAAAGAGGAGGGTTTTCCAAATTCTTTTAAAGTTCTTAAAGAGGGGTAACGAGAGGAAAGTTACCAGAGGGAGGAAGGAGATAGTCTCCCTGATTGAGGAGAGAGCTATAAGCCACGCTAAAATTAAAAATGAGACAATCTTAAACCTGGGGTCAACTTTCTCAACCACCTCTCCTCCTGCTAAGGAGAACTGCTCCTCCAAAAATACCCAGGATCCAGCCGATTCCTCCTATAACGTCCCTTAGGGAAGGCTTTGAGTTCTCCTCTTCAATTTTTAAGAGCTCTTCTTTTATAGGTTTAAGTTCTTCCCTTATAACCTTCCTGAGTTCCTGTGTATCCTTTATATTTCCTTTTATGTTTTCCTCTTTACGTTCTCCGTTAACTTTAAACGTTGCTTCGGCTCTGTGTCCGAGTTCTGCAAGTACAACGGCTTTGTAGGTTCCCGGTTTTTTCAGTTTAAAGTGGAGCTCCCCCTCTTTGTTTGTTCTCCCTTCAAACACAGCCTTTCCTGAGGAGTCGTAAACCTTTACATCTCCGCCCTTTACCGGCGTTCCATCGCTAAAGTAGGAGGAGAGCTCTACTTCGTTCCCGCTAACGTCAACAAAAAGGCTTACTTTATGGGCAAAGCTAACTGAAGGTATTAAAAGGAGTAGAGAGATTAGGGCTAACCTTTTCATTTTACCTCCAGCAGTTCGGGGGCGTTTTTGTGGAGGAAGACTAAGGAAAAGGAGTTTATTACTGCTTCAACGCCGGCAACTGGTAGGTGGGCAAGGAATGCAAGGGTTGCCGTTGAGTGAAAAGAGTTTCCGCAGCTTAAAAGCTCAAGGCTCAGTAAAAGTCCCGATGTAAGAACTGCAGAGAGGGCCCCTAAGGTCCCCGCTCCTATCAGCTTTAGCTTTGTAGGCCTCTTAAGGAGAGGCTTTGTTAAGTAGTAGGCTGTGAGAGCTCCACTAGCCATGTTAAAGGTATTAACTCCCAAAACTGTGATTCCTCCAAACTGGAAGAGGAGGGCCTGAAAGAGTAGGCCAACGAAGATTGCCGGATAAGCAGACCACCCTAAACAGATTCCTATCAGTCCGTTAAGTAGAAGGTGGACGCTTGTTATTCCGACCGGAACGTGAATTAGGGAGGCGACGAAGAAAACAGACGACAGTAGGGCCACAAAGGGAAGCCTTTCTTGATTCGTTTTCTTCATTCCTATCCAGAGGCCTAAAGTGGTAGCTACCCAGCCTGCCGAAAGTAGCCACCCAGGTAAGACACCTTCAGATATGTGCATTACTTAACTCCTTTAGGTTTCTCGTAGGCTTTAACCCAAATTACCGCATCAAGCTCAACCGGGTAAACCTTTCCGTCCTTGTACTTCCTTTTACCTCCGTAGCCAATTGCTGAAAATCCCCACCAGCCTGCCCAGGGGATTGTGTAGTAAAAGTAACCGTCCTTATCAGTTTTTACAGTTTGTGTAATGAAGGGTGATGCAGGAACTTCTATTCCTTCTTCGTTTAAGTGTTCAACCTCTACGGTGATATTTGGGGCAGGCTTTCCGTTTATGTAAACCCTCCCGACGAAAGTGTTACCTTCCCAGATTCCAAAGGGTCTGGTAAGTGGAACTATTTCAGCCTCAAGGCCTACTGGTTTATCCCAACCCCTTTCAACTCCGTAGGCCTCAACGTACACCTTCGTAACCTGTTTTATGAACTTCTCCTCAGCCGGTTCAAAGTAGTAGTTTGGAACTACGAAGAACTGATAAACTCCGGGCCTTTTCAGCTTGAACTCTGCGGTGTAGTAAGGAACTTTAACTTTGCTTCCCCTTTCTGCAGGAACTTCTTCCCTTTTCCAGTTTAGAGGAATTACTCTTCCGTTAATGAAAGCTCCGCTTTTAACTGGTTTGAAGGGCATGTTAGGTCCGCCTTCCATCGGGTGAGTAAAGATGGCTTTAACTTCTATTCTCTTTGCGCTACTTCCTTCGACTATGTCAGTTGAGGGTTTCAGGAGGAGAAAGTGGGCTTGAGCTGAGAGGGGAATTAAGGCTGCGGTTAAGGCTGAAAGGGTCTTCCTCATTTCGCTCTCCTTGTATTAAATTTCTTGTGGATTTTATTACAGAATCAAATTAAATATCAACAAGTTTCTGAAAAAGGCTTCATGAATCTAAGTTTTTTAATATTAACTATCTTTTAAAATTACCTCTTAAAAGGAGAAATTACCTCTTAAAAGGAGGTCTTTTACTGTGAACTGGTTTATGGAGTTTTTAGCTACCGGATTTTACTCAGGTAAGCTCCCAAAGATGCCGGGAACTTGGGGCTCAATCTTGGCTGCTGTCCTTGCGTACTTTCTATGGCCGAGTAATCCTAACCTTCAGGCATTAGTTATTCTGATAACCTTCTTTCTAAGCGTAGTCTCCTCCGACTATCTTGCACGTAAGTTGGGAGATAAGGACCCCGACCAGGTTGTAATAGACGAGGTTCTCGGAGTGGAAATTACCTTTTTCTTACTGAATCCCCAAGGGAACTTAGAGCTTACCTTGGCCGGTCTAATACTATTTAGAATTATTGATATAATGAAACCGTTTCCGATTCGTCTGTTTGAAAGGCTCCCCGGAGGTTGGGGAATTACCGTAGATGACGCTGTTGCCGGAGTTTTAGCCAATATTCTCCTTAGAGTTATCGGAGGTTTCCTTTAATGTTTAAGAAGGTTTTGGTCGCTAATAGGGGTGAAGTTGCAACGAGGGTGATAAGGGCGTGTAAAGAGCTGGGAATTCAAACTGTAGCTATCTACTCTGAGGCCGACGTTAACTCCCTTCACGTTAAGAAGGCAGACGAGGCGTACCTCATTCACGGAGATCCTATAAAAGCTTACCTCAACTACTATAAGATAGTTGACATAGCAAAAAGGGCTGGAGCTCAGGCGATACATCCCGGATACGGCTTTCTGTCTGAAAGGGCCGACTTTGCCGAGTACGCTAGGAAACAAGGAATTGAGTTTATAGGTCCTTCCGTTGAGCACTTAAAGGTCTTTGGAAGTAAGATTGAAGCAAAGAAGCTAATGAAGGAGCTCGGAGTTCCTGTTGCTGAGGGGAGCGATGAGCCGGTTTCGGACCTTGAAGAGGCAAAGAGGATAGCAAGGGAAATCGGCTATCCTGTGATGATAAAAGCTGCTCACGGTGGCGGTGGTAGAGGTTTGAGGGTTGCAAGGAGTGAAGAGGAGCTTATCTCCCAGTTTCAGATAGCTGTAAAGGAGGCTGAAGCTTCCTTCGGTAAGGGAGAGGTATTTATTGAAAAGTTTATTGAAAACCCGAGGCACATTGAGATTCAGATAGTTGCCGATAAACACGGAAACGTGGTTCACCTTGGAGAGAGGGACTGTTCTCTTCAGAGGAGACACCAGAAGGTCCTTGAGATAGCCCCATCTCCCGTTCTTACGAGGAGGCAGAGGGAGAAGCTTGGGAAGATTTGTGTTGAAGCTGCGAGGAAGATTGGTTACTACGGCGTCGGAACTTGGGAATTCTTGATGGATAAGTACGGTAACTTCTACTTTATGGAAGTTAACCCCCGTCTTCAGGTTGAACACACTGTAACTGAGGAAGTTACAGGAATAGACATAGTTCAGGAGCAGATAAGGATAGCTGCGGGAATGGGACTCTCCTTCTCTCAAAAGAGCGTTCAAATTAACGGCTTTGCAATACAGTTTAGGGTAAATGCAGAAGATCCAAAGAGGGATTTCGTTCCAGTTCCGGGAACCATTACCGCCTACTACTCTCCTGGTGGAATAGGAGTAAGGATAGACGGTGTGGTTTATAAAGGGTATACGATACCCCCTTACTACGACTCAATGGTAGCTAAGCTGATAGTGAGGGGTAGGAGTTGGGATGAGGTTATAAGGCGTTCAAGGAGAGCTCTCGGTGAGTTCGTCATTAGGGGAGTTCCAACTACTATTCCCTTCTTTAAGAAAATTCTCAACGACCCTGAGTTCGTTAAGGGGCAGTTTGATACCTCATTTATAGATAGGAAGATTAAGGACTTTACCTTTATTGAGGAAACAGACCCTGAAGTCCTTGCGCTTGCAATATCTGCAGCGATTGCTGCACACCACGGACTGTAATACTTGGAGGAGTGAATGGGAAGGAAGATTCAGTTTACGGATGTAACCTTAAGGGATGCCCATCAGTCCCTCTTTGCTACTAGAATGAAGACGAGGGATATGGTTGATATAGCTCCCGTCATAGATAAGGCAGGCTTTTGGTCTGTTGAAATGTGGGGCGGGGCAACCTTTGACGTCTGTCTCCGATTTTTACGGGAGGATCCTTGGGAGAGGCTGAAAGTCTTAAGGAAGTTAATGCCCAACTCTCGCCTTCAGATGCTCTTAAGGGGACAGAACTTAGTAGGTTACCGCCACTACCCGGATGACGTCGTTAGGGCCTTTGTCAGAAAGGCTGCAGAGAACGGTATAGACGTTTTCAGGATTTTTGACGCCCTCAACGATTTAAGGAACGTTGAGGTTGCAGTTGAGACTGCTAAGGAGATGGGAAAGATAGTTGAGGGGGCCCTCTCTTACACGATAAGTCCCGTTCACACCGAGGACCTATACATAGAGTTGGCCCTCCAGTTTAAAGAGATGGGAGCAGACATAATTGCAATTAAGGATATGGCAGGTCTCCTCTCCCCCGAAAGGGCCTATTCCTTAGTTAAGGCTTTAAAGGAAGAGGTAGGCCTTCCAGTTCACGTTCATACCCACTGTACCAGTGGCCTTGCTGAGATGGCTCAGTTAAAGGCTGCCGAAGCCGGAGCGGATATTTTTGACGTTGCAATTTCTCCTATGGCTTCAGATACCTCCCATCCGGCAGTTGAAACTATGGCCTACGCCCTTGGAGAGTTTGGGTTTGAGATAGGCCTTGATAAGAAAGCCTTAAAGAGGATGGCTCAGCACTTTAAGGAAGTTAGGAAGAAGTACAAAAAGTACGATATAGACTTTAAAGGAATTGATGCTGCCGTTCTTGAACACCAGATACCCGGTGGGATGATCTCTAACCTTATAAATCAGCTTAAGGAGCAGGGAGCTCTCGATAAATTAGAAGAAGTCCTTGAGGAAGTTCCAAGGGTTAGGGAAGACTTTGGTTATCCTCCCCTCGTTACTCCAACGAGTCAAATAGTCGGAACTCAGGCGGTTCTCAACGTTCTTGCCGGCGAACGCTACAAAATGATCACTCAGGAGACGAAGAACTACGTTAAAGGGCTTTACGGAAGGCCTCCTGCTCCTATTAAGGAGGAGATTATAAAGAAGGTTTTAGGAGACGAGGAGCCTATTACCTGCCGCCCTGCAGACCTCCTACAGCCTGAACTTGACAAGTGCAGGGAGGAGATTAAGGACCTTGCAAGGAGCGAGGAGGACGTTCTCTCCTACTGCCTCTTTCCCAAAGTTGCTAAGGAGTTCTTTGAGTGGAGGGAGAAGGTTGAGAGGGGAGAAATTCCCGCCATTTCGGAAGAGGACCTTCACGATATGGAGGAGGAAGAAAGGAAGTGTCCTCAGCCCCTTGCTCCAACAGAGTTTATAGTTAACGTTCACGGCGAGAGTTACCACGTTAAGATTGCGGGAGTCGGTCACAAGAAAGAGGGTAAGAAGCCTTACTTTATAAAGATTGACGGAAGACTTGAAGAGGTTGTTGTTGAGCCTCTCGTTGAGGTTGTTCCAACAGGTGAGGAAGTTGAAATTGCTGGGGAGCTTACCGCTGCCTCAAAGAGGCCGAGGGCCTCAAAGGAAGGGGACGTTACTTCTCCAATGCCTGCAAAGGTAGTTGAGATTAAGGTTAAAGAAGGCGATAGAGTTAATGAGGGTGATGTAGTTGCCGTTGTTGAAGCAATGAAGATGCAGAATGAGGTTCACGCTCCAATTGCTGGGGTTGTAAAGGCTATCTACGTTAAACCGGGTGATAACGTCAATCCAGATGAAGCTATAATGACGATTGAGCCTGAATAGTTGATTTTTTTAACATTACTCCTATATTAATTCCTGCGTCGGGGCGTGGCGTAGCCTGGTAGCGCGCTGGCATGGGGGGCCAGAGGTCGCCCGTTCAAGTCGGGTCGCCCCGACCATTTAAATAATAATAACGAGTTACCGTTCTTTAGTGTATAATCGTTTCATTATGAGACTTCTCATAAATCTATTTCTGACGACCTTGATGTTTTTCTTCTCTTCAAGTTACACCTATTCGTCCATAAAGTGTGGATGGGTTACTAAAGGGGAATTTTATAAACCTTTCGTTGTCTTAAATCGTCCTTCAAATAAAATTGTTCTCTTTGTAACCTCAGACGGTAGAGTGTATAAGGGCAGGTGTAGAAAGAAAGGAGTTAATAGGTGTACGATTTACCCTGGTAAGAGGTTCAGAACAAGAGAGTCGGTAAGGTATATAATCCTAAGACTGGGACGTTCTGCTCCGGAGATTGTCGGTAATGGGGTTATAGTTGGTTTCTAAGGTTATTAGTTATGCTACTTTGGGAATTGATGGAGTTAAGGTTGTAGTTGAAGTTGACTCCTCAAGGGGACTCCCTTCAGTAGCAATTGTTGGTCTTCCAGATAGCGCTGTTAAGGAGAGCAAGGAAAGGGTAAGGGCTGCTGTAGTTAACTCCGGCTTTCCTTTTCCTCTAAGGAAGATTGTAGTTAACCTTGCTCCTGCAGATTTGAGGAAAGAGGGAACAGTTTATGACCTGCCTATAGCTTTGGGGATTCTTGCTTCCTCTGGAATCCTCAGCGGGAAGAAGCTTGGGGATTACATTATTGCCGGCGAGCTCGGGCTTGGTGGTGAGCTCCACCCGGTAAAGGGAGTTCTCCCTGCTGCAGTTTTAGTGAAGGAACTGGGTTTAAAGGGGTTAATCGTTCCAGAGGATAACGTTGAAGAAGCCCTTTTAATAGAATGGATTGATGTAATTCCTGTAAAGAGTTTGGAGGAGGCGGTTAATTTCCTCAACGGAGAGGTTGAGATAGAGCCGGTTAAGGGGAGCTCCCTGCCTTCAAATCCTTCTTACTCTGTTGATATGGCAGATGTTGTAGGACAGTTTCAGGCAAAGAGGGCCCTTGAAATAGCTGCAGCAGGAAGGCACAACGTTTTTATGGTAGGTCCTCCAGGTTCTGGGAAGACGATGCTTGCAAGGAGGCTCCCTACGATAATGCCTCCGATGAGTTTAGAGGAGGTTATTGAAACCAGCCGGGTATACTCTGTTGCAGGCTTAACTTCTGAAGTTCCAGTAGTTCAAAGGCCTTTTAGGGCTCCCCACTCTACTTCCTCAGATGCAGCGATCATCGGAGGAGGAAATACGGTTAAGCCGGGAGAAGTAAGCCTTGCCCACAACGGAGTTCTCTTTATGGACGAATTCCCAGAGTTTAAGAGGAGCGTTTTAGAGGCTTTGAGACAGCCCCTTGAAGATAGAGTAGTAACAGTTTCAAGAGCCTCTGGTTCTTACACTTTCCCTGCCGATTTCCTCTTAGTTGCAGCAAGCAATCCCTGTCCCTGCGGTTTTTACGGCTTTTCGGACGGTAAAAACTACTGCCGGTGCTCTCCCGTCCAGATAAAACGCTATCAAGCAAAGCTTTCAGGCCCTATAATGGACAGGATAGATCTAAAAGTCAGCGTTCCTGCCGTTAAGCCGGAAGAGTTTAAGGACTCAAAGTCTGAACCTTCTGAAAAGATAAGGGAAAGGGTCATTAAGGCTTATGAAATTCAGAAGAGGCGCTTTAAGGGTTTAAGAATTTCCTTTAACGGCCAGATGGGTAGGAGGGAGATAAAGAAGTTCTGTAAGCTTGATTTTGAGGCTGAGGAGCTCCTAAATCGTGCCGTCTCCTCCCTAGGCCTTTCGGCCCGGGCTTACGACAGGGTTTTAAAGGTTGCAAGGACAATTGCGGACCTTGAGAGCTCCGACCTTATCTCCTCCCACCACATAGCCGAGGCTTTGAGCTACAGGGAGTAGGTTATGGCTATTAATGTTCCTTCAAAGGAATTTTACCTTCACTCTCTTATTGTTGGATTTGTTTTTTTTATGTCTTTATTTTACTTTTCTAGCCAACCTAATAGAAAGAATTTCGTTCAGACTGTGTTGGAGTTTCAAAATAAAAATGGGAGTGTGTATGAATATCAATTACCTATTGTTTTTCTTAATGGAAAGGAATTGTACGATAATGGGTGTCAAGTTACGTTTGACTTAACTCAAAAGGTTATTTGTGGAAATGAGACAGAGAATGTTAAGTTTCTTGTTAATCTTAAAAAGCCTGAGACAGGGCTGGAACAATTCAAATTGCTATCCCTGAAGCTTTTAGGAAAAACAGATTCTAATTTTATTTTACTTAATTTTGCTATTTTTTCTTATCTTATTGGTTTAGTTTTTTCTTTACTATCTATGGAGTTAATGAACGCTCTATTCCTTTTTAATCGTAAAAGTTTGGAAGAATCTGTTTATCCTTTTGGGTTAGAGGGTAAAAGAATATCCTTGACTTTTGATTCAGAGAAACATGTTACTTATATGGGTAGTGCGATTTATTATGACTTAAGTAACTTTTTGTTCTCTGTTGGACTTGTGGTTGCAATGTCCATTTTTGTTGCTTTCTTACCTCTTTCTTATGTTGAACTTTTGTTTTTTTTGTCTATTCCTCTTGTACTTTTATATTTGGCGCATCTCCTTTTAGATATTTCTGAAGTTGCAATAATATCTGCAAGTTTTTTAATCTTGCTACTTTTGTTAGTATTTAGATTTACTTATGAATATGTGCTCCTTATTTTATTAATTTTAATAAGTTCAATATTCTTAAGAATTCAAGCTAATTATCTTGTTTACCAAGCTATAGCAAAGGAAAATAATCAGGATGAAAATAATTAAATGTACATTTTTTGCAATAAAGTATTAAAATCATCAGCTGGATAGTGCTCAAGGAGAGCTCCCAGCAACGTTATTGCCAGCATCGCCTCTCCCACAACTGCCGCCGCCGGAACGGCGCAGACGTCAGAGCGCTCAATTGAGGCCTCAAAGGGCTCTTTCGTCCTTAGGTCAACGCTCCTTAAAGGTTTGTAGAGGGTCGGAATAGGCTTCATTGCAGCCTTTACGACGATGGGCTCTCCGTTTGTCATTCCCCCCTCAATTCCTCCTGCCCTGTTCGTTAACCTATAAAAGCCTCTTTCCTCGGAGTAGAAAATCTCATCGTGAACTTTTGAGCCGGGAAGTTTTGCCGCTTCAAAGCCGAGGCCAATTTCAACCCCTTTAACTGCTTGGATTGACATTATCGCCTGGGCTATTTTTCCGTCTAAACGCTTATCCCACTGGGTGTAACTTCCAAGTCCTACCGGAACGCCGGTTGCGTAAACAACGAAAATCCCCCCTAAGCTCTCTCCCCGTTCTTTAGCCTCGTCAATTTCCCTTTTGAACCTCTCCTCAACCTCTTTTTCTAGAACTGGTATTCTTACCTCAGACTTTTCTGCGTTCTCAAAGAGCTCCCTAAACTCTCTACCCTCTATTAGCTCCCTTGGAACTTCTGCTGAGCCTATTGAGATTACGAAACTTCCAATCTCTACACCTAACCTCCTTAAGATATCCTTACACAGTGCCCCTGCCGCTACCCTTCCGGCGGTTTCCCTTGCAGAGGAGCGCTCTAGGACGTTTCTAACGTCGCTAAAGCCGTACTTTAAAACTCCCGTTAAGTCTGCGTGGCCGGGCCTTGGCCTTGTAACCGCTTTCTCCGGCGGGAGCTCCCCTGGTTCCGGTTTCATTATCCCTTCCCAGTTTTTATAGTCCCTGTTCCACACGGCCATTAAAATTGGAGAGCCTAAGGTCTTTCCGAGCCTAACTCCGCTTAGGAACTCAATCCTGTCCTTCTCAATCTTCATCCTTCCGCCTCTGCCGTATCCCTTTTGGCGGCGGGCCATTTCAGAGTTAATGAAGTCAAAGTCTATCTCAAAGTTGGCAGGTATTCCCTCAAGGTAGGCAAAGATTCCCTTTCCGTGGCTCTCTCCGGCCGTGTAGAACCTTAGCATCTAAGTTCCTCCAGTAATTTTTGGCAAATTTTAGCCGTTTCTTATTGACACTTCAATTAAAAAGTCCTATCTTACCTATCGCAGTGCGCCCGTAGCTCAGTAGGATAGAGCGCGAGATTCCTAATCTCGAGGTCGCAGGTTCGAATCCTGCCGGGCGCACCATTTTTTTTATTCCTTGACAAAAACAGAAAAACCCATACAATTCCCCTGCACTTTCATAACTTGGGAGGTTCATTATGGCAAGCCTTGACGAGCTCATGAGGGCTGTTCAGGAGAAGTACGCGAAGAAAGAAATTCCCGATTTCAGGGTTGGAGACACCGTTAGAGTTCACGTAAAAGTCAAAGAGGGCGACAAAGAGAGGATTCAGGCCTTTGAAGGCGTCGTTATCAGAAAGAGGGGAAGCGGAACGGATGCTACTTTTACAGTAAGGAAAGTATCCTACGGAATTGGAATTGAGAGGACTTTTCCCCTTTATGCTCCAGTTGTTGAGAAGATTGAGGTCCTCAAGCGCGGTATCGTAAGAAGGGCAAGGCTCTACTACCTCAGAGAGCGTAAAGGAAAGGCTGCCCGTATTAAAGAGAAGAAGGAGTGGATGACAAAGAAGTAATCCTTGAGATAGAGAGGAACCTCTGGAATAAAGGCTACTCTCTCGTAGCGGGGATTGACGAGGCGGGGAGAGGGCCTCTTGCCGGGCCTGTTGTGGCAGCGGCAGTGGTCTTCCCCAAAAGCGTCAATCCTTTTTTATTTAGAGATTCAAAAAGGATTTCTCCTTCTAAAAGGCTCTCCTTGTTCAGAGAGATTTACTCTGAGGCTTTAGCAGTAGGTGTGGGCTTTGCAGACTCTAAAGAGATAGACCAGCTTAATATATACAGGGCAACAGTTCTTGCTGCCGAAAGGGCAATTTCTGAGCTCCCCTTCACCCCCGACTTCCTCATAACTGATTACCTGAAGATTCCTTCTTTTTCAAACAGGATCCTTCCCATACCAAAAGGTGATGAAAGGAGCTTTTCCTGTGCCTGTGCAAGCGTAGTTGCTAAAGTTGTCAGGGATTTTATAATGGAAGAGCTCTCAAAGTTGTTTCCAGGTTACGGTTTTGAGAGGAATAAAGGCTACCCTACAAAGGAGCACTGTGAAGCAATAAGGAAACTAGGAATAACCTCTATTCACAGGAGGAGCTTTGGGAGGGTCAAGGGAGAGAGGGAGAATGGGGGAGGAGATTGCATCCCGGCTACTACAGAGGAAAGGCTATCGTATTATCGCCAGAAACTTTACGAGCTACTGGGGGGAGATTGACATAGTAGCTCTTGAACCTGAAACGAAAACTCTAGTCTTTGTAGAGGTAAGGCTTAGGAAGAACTCCGATTTCGGCCATCCGTTGGAGACAATTGATTCAAGGAAAGTAGAGAGAATAAAGAAAACAGCCCTCCTCTTCCTTGAAAAGAACCCTACTACCTGGGAAAGCGTAAGGTTTGACGTTATAGCCATTTTAGGTGAGGAAGTTATCCATATACCTAACGCTTTTTAATTTAATCGTTGATATAATTTGCCAACCGTCTATATTAAGAGCAGGTTTAACCGTAGTAAGGAGGTTTTGTTTTGGCTAAAGTAAGAGTACACCAGCTTGCGAAAGAGCTGGGAATTCCTTCAAAGGAGCTCCTTCAGAAGTTAAGGAACGAACTTGATATGCAAGTTAAGAGTATTCACTCCTCTCTAGATGAAAAGCAGGTTATGCTCGTTAAGGAGTTTATAAAACCTATAGAGGTTAAAGAGGAAAAGCCTGCTCCTGTTAAAGAGGAAAAGGTAGAGAAAAGGGAAGAGGTTAAGTTAGAAGAGAAGGTTGAGGCTGTTAAGACTCAACCTGTTGAGCTTCAAAAAGAAGCTCCTTCACCTAAAGAAGAGGTGAAGAGAGAAGAGAAGGTGGAAAAGAGCGAGGAAAGGGAGAGGAAGAGAGAGGAGAAGAGGCGCTCAGACGTTAGAATCCTATCTCCTGAAGAGCTTGCAAGGAGGAGAAGAAGAAGGAGGAAACCCCAGCGTAGAGAAGAGGCAAGGGAAAGAGGAGAGAAGAGGGAAAGGAGAGAGAGGAGAGGAAAGCCTCCCGTAAGGAAGGAGAGGTTTAAGAAAGAAGAGGAGAAGGTAACTAGAGAACAGCTTGAGAAGTTGGTTGCCTCTACTAAGGAGAGCACCCAGAAAGAGAAGGAAAAGCCCAGGACTGAAGAGGAGATCCGTGCTCAGAAGAAGAGAGAACAGAAGGAACTTGAGGACCAGAAGCGCTTTGAAGAGCTCATGAGGAAGATTGAGGAGAAGAACAGGGCTAAGAAGAAAAAGAGGAAGAAGAAGAAAGAGGAAGTTAAAGAGGAAGTTCCTTTTGAAGAGCTTAGCGAAGAGGAGCAGCTACAGAGGTTAATTGAAGAGGAAGAGAGGGCAAAGACTGTTATTATCACCGAAGTTATCTCCGTTAGGGAATTTGCGGAGAAATTGGGAGTTGAACCTAACCAGCTACTTCAGGACCTTATTTCCCTTGGTAAGTTTGTTGCTATAAATCAGCCTATAGACTTTGAGACTGCTAAGAAAGTTGCTGAGAAGTACGGTAAAGTCGTTAAGCTTGAAGGTGCTGAGGAGGAAGAGGCCGTTCTTGAAGCTGAGCTTGAAGAGACCCCCGACAGGGAAGAGGACCTAAGACCGCGTCCTCCTGTAATTACAGTCATGGGACACGTTGACCACGGTAAGACAACACTCCTTGACTACATAAGGAATACAAAAGTTGCTGAAAGGGAAGCAGGTGGAATCACTCAGCACATTGGTGCTTCAGTAGTTGAAGCCGATACCAGTGAAGGTAAGAAAACTTTAGTGTTCCTTGATACTCCTGGCCACGAAGCCTTTACGGCGATGAGGGCAAGGGGTGCTCAGGCTACGGATATTGTTGTCCTTGTGGTAGCCGCCGATGACGGTGTTATGCCCCAGACTGTTGAAGCTATAAACCACGCAAAGGCTGCTGGAGTTCCGATAATCGTTGCGATTAACAAAATTGATAAGCCTGGGGCTAACCCGGATAGAGTTAAACAGGAACTTACACAGCACGGCCTTATACCTGAGGATTGGGGTGGCGATACTGTAATGGTTCCCGTCTCTGCAAAGACCGGACAGGGAGTTGACGAACTCCTTGAGATGATTGCCCTTCAGGCTGAACTTATGGAGCTAAAGGCCAATCCAAATAAGCCTGCAAGGGGTGTAGTCCTTGAGGCCAAGCTTGATAAGAAGAGGGGACCTGTTGCGACTTTCTTAGTTCAGAGTGGAACTTTAAAGGTTGGTGATGCTGTAGTTGCAGGCCTTTACGCTGGAAAGATAAGGGCAATGTTTGACGATAAGGGCCGCCAGGTGAAGGAGGCCGGTCCCTCTATGCCGGTTGAGGTTTTAGGCCTTGAAGGCGTTCCTATGGCCGGTGATAAGTTCTACGTGGTTGAGAGTTTGGAAAAGGCAAGGAAGATTGCCGAGAAGCGTCAGGAGCTTGCCAGAGAGTCTGCCCTTGAGAAGGAAAAGAGGGTTTCCCTTGAAGACCTCTTCTCAAGGATGCAGTCTGGGGAGGTTAAGGAGCTTAACATCGTCCTTAAGGCTGATGCTCAAGGTTCAATAGAGGCAATAAGGAAGTCTCTTGAGGAACTTTCTACAGATGAGGTTAAGGTAAACGTTATCCACGCAGGAGTTGGACCGATAACTGAGAACGACATTATGCTTGCCGCAGCTTCAAATGCGATTGTTATAGGGTTTAACGTCCGTCCCGATAGTGCTGCAAGGCAGGCAGCTGAGAGGGAGAAGGTAGATGTCAGGACTTACAGGGTTATCTACGACATAGTAGACGAAGTTAAAAAGGCTATGTCGGGTCTCCTTGAGCCTGAGGAGAAGGAGGTATACCTCGGCTCGGCAGAAGTTAGGGCAACCTTTAAAGTTCCTAAGGTCGGAACGGTTGCCGGCTGTTACGTGAGGGACGGTGTAATCAGGAGGAATGCAAACGTAAGGCTGGTAAGGGACGGAGTTGTAATTTACGATGGAAAGATTGCTTCCCTTAAGAGGTTTAAAGAGGACGTTAGGGAAGTTCAAGCAGGTTACGAGTGTGGAGTTGGCCTTGAGAACTTTAACGACATCAAAGTAGGTGATATTATTGAGTGCTATACTATTGAAAAGGTTAAGAGAGAAGTTTAATGGAAAGGGCGAAGAAGGACTTAAAAGAGACTTATGAACGTTATTTAAATCAAGGTCTAAGCGAAGGTGAGGCCCTAAAGAGAACCGTTGAAGAGGTAAAGGAGAGGCATTCGGAAGAGGCCTTTAAGGGAGCTCTCTCGGAGTTTCTGAGGGAGCTCCTTTCATCCTACAAACCTGAGAACCTTACAGAGGCAGACCCTCTCCTTGCATTTATTGAATCCCTTTATCAGGAGTACGAGTTCTTAAAGCCCAAGTTAGAGGCCTTCTTAAAGAAATTAAGGGGGGATTAGCACTTTGCTCCTTTCCCTTTGTCCAAATCCTTGTCTTGACGTTTACTACTATACAGGCGTTTTAAAGGAAGACGATACAAACAGAGTGAACAATCCCCTTATCTCTCCCGGCGGTAAGGGAGTAAATGCTGCAAGGGTCGCAGCAAGGTTCTGCTCTGACGTCTTCCTTGCACTTCCTCTGGGGGGATGCATCGGAAATTGCGTTAAAGAGGGGCTTGAGAAGGAAGGGCTCTCTTTAATAGTTGTTGAAACGAAGTCTGAGACCAGAGTTAACACCATTCTTGAGCAGAGGGCTAAGGGGAAACACATACTCATAGCTTCAAGGGGAGCTCCACTATCAGGTGAGGAAATAGAGAAGTTAAAGTACTCTATCTGTGTGGAGTGTTCTCCTAAAGTCTTAATCCTTGGAGGAAGCGTTCCTCCCAACTTACCCTCTACGTACTACGCTGAAATTGTGGAACGTTTCAAGGGAACTGATACGAAGGTTATAGTTGATGCCGATGGAGATCTGCTGAAGAATGCCATAGAAGCCGGTCCCTTTGCCGTTAAACCGAACAAACACGAGCTTGAGAGGTTTGTAGGTCATCCTCTCTTAAGCCTTGAGGAGATAGTTTCTGCAGCCAGGGAGATATCTAAGTACGGAGTTAAAGTAGTTATAGTCTCCCTTGGAGAGCACGGTGCAGTTGCCCTTTATGGAGATGAGGTCTTTAGGATTATTCCTCCTAAGGTAGAGGTGAAGAACACCGTCGGGGCTGGTGATTCAGTTGTAGGAGGGTTTGCCTGTAAGTTATACTTAGACTGCAAAGTTGAAGAGGCTCTGAAGTTTGCAATTGCGTGTGGAACGGCTACTGTAGTTGAGGAGGGAACGAAGCTCTGTAGGCCAGAGGTTGTTGATGAATTAGTTAATAGGACAAAAATTTTTAGTTTGTCTTGAACCAGTTTTGGGCTTTAAATAATAATGAAGAAAAACAGCTTAAAAAAGCTTTCTTTATTCTTTCTATAGTGGCCTCTTTATTTCTATTTTCATTTGGTTATTACAACTATGCTTTCTACTTAAAAGGTCTTGGCATTCTTGAGATAATAAGCGGATTAGCTGTACTTTTAAACACTATTGTTTTTTTCTATTTCGGTAGTTACTCTTTTCACTCATCAGTTTTTCTATTTATTACTAGTATAATTTTATCTATCTTAGTTATTACAGGAGGCATTCATAAAACAGGAATTTTCTGGATATACCTATATCCTGTTGTAGTTTCACTTTTAAAAAGGTTTAATAAAGCAGTTGTATGGAATATTTACTTCGTTATTTTGCTTGTTTTGATTACTATAGCGGACTTACTAGATTTTATTTGCTGTGTCCAATAAAATTTCTCTGCCGAACCGACCTATAACGAATAACCGCTTTGTTATGTTTTCTATCCCGAACTCATCGCCAGAAACATATTGACTATCGCAACCTTAAACACCAACTCCTTC
>Ga0256836_1000190_pt1 | contig 36874 bp, 37 predicted proteins | sample 4561380metaG_FD_185974 | JGI IMG/M metagenome (GOLD analysis project Ga0256836, IMG submission 185974) | Hydrothermal vent microbial communities from Guaymas Basin, Mexico - 4561-380 | ecosystem: Environmental > Aquatic > Marine > Hydrothermal vents | place: Mexico: Guaymas Basin | collected...
GTTCTGCTTTTATTAAGTTCTTTAGCATATTCATCAAGTGTTTGAAGTATATCTTGTTCAAGTCTGATATTTATTGCTTTTTTCATAAACATTTCCTTTTAATTTTTGTAGATACAATTGTAGTACAAAGATGCTTGATTGTCAATGAATAAAAACATTTTAACCTTAACCCTTTTAATTGAATCCTCTGAAAAACACCAAATCATTCACCCACTAATAGTGTCAGTCACCAAATCATAATTAAAAAGAAAAAGAGGAATTAAGCGTTAGTTTTTAACGCTTCTTCCGCTGCCTGATATCCAAGCTCAAAAGCTTTTTTATTAATTTCAACTGCTTTGCTTGGCACTGTTTCAATCATTGCCTGGAATACTAAATCGTGATCCAAATCATTCATTCTAGTAGCAATTGCAAGTGCAACAACTGACTGAGTAATTACGTTTCCAACTTTTTCTTTAGCAATTGTAATTACTTCGATTGGATACATATTCCATCTTTTTTTATCTTCTTCACTTGGATAAACAAGATTTGGTTCATATACGATAATACCGCCTTCTTTCACCCCGTCTTTAAACAGCTGATAAGATTTGTCAGCAACGCTTAACATAAAATCAATCTCACCATCAACCGCATACGGATAAAGAATCGGCTCATCATCAAGAATAATGTCAACTTTTGTAGGTCCACCCCTAATCTGAGAAGTATACGTACCTACCTGAACTCCGTATTTACCGGCTTTTACGTATGCTCTTGCCAAAATTTCACCGGCAAGAAGGACGCCCTGTCCTCCAACCCCTGTAAATCTTAATTGTTTTCTCATGAGTCTCCCCTTACTCTGTCGATTAATTTATAGTATTCTTCACAGTATTCCGGCTCATTAGTTTCATATAATATACCTTTTGGTTTAATTCCCTGTTTTTTAAGCTCATACTGTTCTTCAGGACTTAATTTATCCCATTTGGCTTTAGGCATTAAATTACCGTCAATCCAATCCATTAATTTTTTAGCCTGTCCTAATTTATTTTTTCTACCGAAGTTAACATGGCAGTTTGAATGAACGTCAAAGAAACTGAATCCTTTATGCTGGAAACCTTTTATAAAAAGTCTTTCTAGCTTTTGAGCTTCGGATACGCTTTCTCTTCCGATAAATGTCGCTCCCGCACCTTTTGCAAGTTCGGCAGGGTCAAAACTCGGGTCAATATTTCCGTATTGTGTTGTTACAGACCATGCACCTTTCGGTGTTGTAGGTGAAACCTGAGAGTTTGTAAGACCATAGATAAAGTTATTTATAAGCACAAAGTTTAAATCAATATTTCTTCTACATCCGTGAATTGTATGGTTACCACCGATTGCAAGTCCGTCACCGTCCCCTGCTACAACTATTACGTGTTTATCAGGATTTGCAAGTTTAATCCCTGTAGCATATGCCACAGTTCTTCCGTGTGTCGTATGAACTGTATTTGCATCGATATAACTTGAAAATCTTCCCGAACATCCTATCCCGGATACAACGCAAATATCGTTTTTATCCCATCCAAGTTTTGCAAATGCTCTAATCATAGCTTTCATAATAATACCGTCACCACATCCCCAACACCAAAGTGTCGGCATTTTGTCCGTTCTTAAATAATAATCGTAATTAAATGCCATTATCAGCTCCTTATACCATTTCTTTTAATTTAGCTTTTATTTCAGCAGGACTTATAGGTCTTCCGTTTGCTTTGAATAGAGTATCAAAATCTCTTCTGCCGCTTACTCTTTCGATTTCTTTAATATATTGACCTTTATTCATTTCTGTAACTAATACTTTATCAAATTTAGCACAAACTTCAGCCATTTTTTCTTCAGGAGAAGGCCACAATGTAATAGGTCTGAAGAGCCCAACTTTGATACCTTCTTTTCTAAGGTCTTTAATTGCTTCTTTTACAGCAAGAGATACGCTTCCGTATGCAATCACAGCAATATCGGCATCGTCAAGCATATATTCTTCATAACTTTCAATCTCATCTTTATGAGCTAAGATTTTATTAAACAGTCTGTCTATTAAATCCTGACACATCTTAGCATCTTCGGTAGGGAATCCTGTAGGTCCATGATGAAGTCCAGTAATGTGATATCTGTATCCTTTAAAAAACGGATTTAAAATTGCAGGTTCATCCATCGGAACGTCATATGGTCTGTAATCTTCAGGATCACCTTCATATACTCTTCTGTTAACGATATTTTTTTGGACTTCTTCAATATCCGGAAGTTCTGCTTTACCCACCATATGTCCAAGTGTTTCGTCAAGTAACACAAAAACAGGTGTCATAAATCTCTCAGCCAGATTAAACGCTCTTACTGTTTCAGTATAACACTCTTCAAGACTTCCAGCACATAGCGTAATTGACTGATAATCACCGTGAGTTGGAGCAAGAGCCTGAAGAATATCACCCTGCTGTGGTCTTGTCGGAAGACCGGTTGACGGACCACCTCTCATAACGTTTGTAATTACTAGAGGCACTTCAGCAATAAAAGCAAGCCCTATTTGCTCGGATTTAAGTGAAATACCGGGACCTGACGTATTTGTCATAGACTTAACACCGCTCATACTAGCACCAAGTGCAACAGAAATACCCGCTATTTCATCTTCCATCTGAATGAAAACTCCCCCGACTTTCGGAAGAAGTCTGCTCATTTCATGCGCTATTTCACTTGAAGGTGTAATAGGATAACCGCCAAAAAATCTACACCCGGCATCAATTGCGGCAAGTGCTGCCAGCTGGTTTCCTGTACTTACTATTTCTCTTGGCATTACGCTTCTCCTTTTAACTTTTTAACTTCATTAAGTTTTTTAAACTTATATTCATCTCTTTCTGCAACGAAAATACAAAAATCAGGACACTCAAGTTCGCACTCCCTACATCCGATGCAGTATTCAGGATGAGCAACCTTTACCATCTGACCTAAAATATTGTGCGGGTCCGGAACCATTTCAAGAACACCTGTAGGACAAAAATCAACACAAAGCTCACAACTTTTACATTTACTTTCATCAACCCATACCGGTGTATTTTCCGGAGCAGGTAGTTTAAAATCTACATTTAACGCCATATAAACTCCTTTAGCTTTCTTTACGTAATAAATGATACCAAAATTAACACCAAAAAACTCTGATTATCAATTATAAAGATAATTTTTGTGTAAAATTGTTACATTTTAGAAATAAAACAAAGTGCTTAGCATTAGTAAGAAAGAAATAATATAAAAAGCGTAAGCTCACTTATTTTCTCATTCTTATCCACTCTATAAAATCATTTTTACAAAGCGGCTTAGAAAAATAATACCCTTGAATATAATCGCAGCTATTATTTTTTAACCATTCAACTTGCTCTTTTACTTCAACTCCTTCGGCTATTACCTCAGCGTTTAAAAAATGCGTTAATTCTATAATAAATTTCGTAATAGTTTCCACTTTTTTATCAGTTAAAACTAAATCAATAAAACTTTTGTCTATTTTGATAATATCAAAATCTATTTTGCTTAGTTGATTCAAAGACGAATACGCAACACCGAAATCATCAATTTCTATCGGTATTTGCATAGAACGTATCTTATTTATAAATTTAACAGTTACATCCAGTTTTTTTATAGCATCCCTTTCGGTTATTTCTAAAGCAATATCATTATGTGAAACCGAATGTTTTTTAAGAAGTTTTTGTAAAAAGTTTACAAAATCTTCATTTTCTATATCCTTTGATGAAAGATTTACCGCTATTTTTAGCCCTGCGTATTTTTTAATCTCTTTCAAATCCTCAAAAACCTTTTCTAACACTATCTTCGTTATTTCATTAATGCTACCTATTTGTGTCGCAATAAATATCAAATCTTCTATATTCACCGTCTGGTTTTTTATCCTGAGCAAAGCTTCGGCACTGAAAAGTTTATTCTTTTTTATATCAATTATAGGCTGGTAAAATATTTCAAAATTTTTTTCCACTATTGCTTTTCTTAAAATCCTTTCAAGATTAATATAATATTTTGATTTACTTAACATCTCTTTTTCAAATACGTTAACACCTTTTGAAATATTCAAAGCGACATTAGCATATTCAAATACTTTAATATAATCATCTGTATCTTCCGGCATTGAAGCTATTCCAGCTATAATATCAATAGATAAAAACTCGTCTTTAAAATAAAATTTTTTATTTAACTCTTTTTGTATTTTTTTAACTTTTTTTTGCATTTCTTCTTTTGGAATATTTTCAATTATCACAAACCTATCTTCTCCTATGTGATAAGTAAAAGGAAATCTGGTGTGTAAAAATCTGCCTATTTTACACAAAATTTCGCTTCCGGTTTCATATCCGTAAATTGAATTTATTTTTGAAAAATCACCGATATTAATTACGGCTATAGAAAAATTATTCATATTTTTTATTTCTTTAAAGAGTGCGTTTTTATTTTTCATTTTACAGGTTTGATCATAATACAACAACTCATTTATCCGTTTGCTGACATTTTTAATGGTCGATACAATAGAATTAAAATCCTTTTCCTTAAAAACAGGCAAATTTAAATCAGTATTTTCAGGAAGTTTATTTATTTCATCGGTTAAAAGTAAAATTTTATTCAATACAGGCTTTGTAACCAAATATAAAACGATAAATAAGACAATAATAAAAAATGAAACAGATAAATTTAATAAAACTTTGCCCTTTTCAATGCTGCTTAAAAATAAACTTATATTTTTATAAACAGAAATTTCTATTATTTTAGGAGTATTTTTGTAAAGTTTGTATCTTATTACAAGAAACTTATCTTTAATACTAGTTTCGAACTTTTTATTATTAGCATAAGAAAAAACAACTTTATCAAATCCTTTAATATCTTTAGGCGTAATTATTTTATAAACCAACAAAAAACCGTTTGTTTTTTTAGTATCTGTAGTCATAACCGGATGAAAGATAATTAAATATATTTTATTATTTTTCAATAAATAATATTTTTTTGGTAAATTGTTTATTAATTTTTTTAAAAAATCAGGAAGTTGTGATACAGTAATTTCTTTATTTTTATCTACAATTCTCCCATAAATAGCTTTTTTATTTTTATTGAAAAAAAACATTCCGTCAATTTTCATATTTATTAAAGTGGTATTATTACCGAAATTTGAATCAATAAATTTTTTATTAAAACTGTTTATAAAATTATAACTGTCATCCCATACCGCCCAGTCCGTGACAATAGTTTCTAAAAAATTCTCATAATTTTTTAACTGATTTTCAATTGAAAACTGAGAATAATAATGATTTACAAAATAGTTTTTAATCTCTTCTTTATTTTTTTCAGAAGCGGCTTGTAAAATAAAATTTATACAAAACACTAAAAAAAGAGCAGTAAAAAACATAAAAATTTGCAGTTTTTTAGCAAAAGTCATTTTAAAAACTTTTTGTTTTATTGTAGCATAAAATTTCTAAAATTAAAAATATGACAAAACTTTTTCTTTTCCATTATTATTTCATTTCCCTATCTATTACCCCAAAATAAATATTAGATTTATTTTGGGGATTTATAAAAATTATTTTTTCTCTTTAAGGGCTTTGGCTACTGTTACACCGATATCCGCAGGAGACTTAACTACATAAACTCCAGCTTCTTCAAGTGCCGCCATCTTTTCAGCCGCAGTTCCTTTGCTTCCACTAATAATCGCACCTGCATGCCCCATTCTTTTACCTTTAGGCGCTGTCTGCCCCGCAATAAACGCAACTACAGGTTTGCTGATTTGCTCTTTAATAAGTTTAGCAGCCTGAATTTCAAGATCTCCGCCGATTTCACCAATCATAACGATTGCTTCGGTTTCAGGGTCTGCTTCAAACATTGGTAATAGCTCTTTATAACTAAGACCTATAATCGGATCCCCACCTATACCAACTGCGGTTGTAATACCGAATCCTTCTTTAACTACCTGATTACTTGCTTCATATGTAAGTGTTCCTGATTTAGAAATTAGCCCGACATTTCCTTTTTTAAAGATGTTTCCCGGCATAATTCCGATTTTACACTCTTCTGCAGTAATAATTCCCGGACAGTTTGGTCCTATTGTTTTCATACCTTTCTTAGTCGCATAATGTTTAGCATACATCATATCTTTAACAGGTGCACCTTCTGTAATAATCACAGCAAGTTCGATTCCGGCATCGGCAGCTTCCATTACGGCATCTGCAACGAATGCTGGAGGTACGAATATCATACTAACAGTAGCACCAGTGGCTTTTACTGCATCTTCAACAGTATTGAATACAGGTTTTCCAAGGTGAGTCATACCACCTTTGTTAGGCGTTACACCACCAACAATTTGAGTTCCATATGCCATACATTGTTCAGCGTGGAAAGTTCCTTCTTTACCAGTAAACCCTTGAACTATTACTTTTGTATTTTTATTTACCAAAATACTCATTGATTTTCTCCTTTCAGTCGAAAATAGCTTAAAGCTAAAAGCATAATGCTTAAAGCTTATTAATAAGAGTATTTATCATACTCTCAAGAGCTATAATTTTTTTTTAATTTCTTTTGTGTTTTTTATGTAATTTAACCTTCTTGCCAACTCTAACTGTGTTCTTAATTCAAATAAACTACCTCTTGCAATATATAAAAACTGTTTAAATTCTTTATCGGAATTTCTACCTTTACCTTCGGCTATATTGCTTGGTATTGATATAGCACTTCTTCTAATTTGACTTGCTAAATCAAATCTTTCATAATCCGGAAATTGTTTAATTAATCCATAAACAATTTCCGCTAATTCCATCGCTTCTTGCCAAATTTTTAAGCTCTCATACATATAATAAAGCTTTATGCTTTCCGCTTTTAGCTTTGTGCAGCTTTTACGGCTTTTTGCGCTCCATCTTTTAAATCAGTCGCAGGAATAATATTTTTAATGTTTGCATTTCTTAGAATTTCCGCAGCCTCTTTGGCGTTTGTTCCGTCAAGTCTAACAATTACAGGCACGTTTACTTCTACTTTTTCCGTAGCTTGTAAAATACCGTTTGCGATTCTATCACATCTAACGATACCACCGAAAATGTTAACGAAAATCGATTTAACATTAGGGTCGCTTAAAATAATTTCAAAACCTTTTGCAACAGTATCAGGATTTGCTCCACCACCAACGTCTAAGAAGTTTGCAGGCTCACCGCCTTCGTGTTTAATAATATCCATAGTCGCCATTGCAAGTCCAGCACCATTAACCATACATCCGACGTTTCCGTCAAGTTTAATGTAGCTTAGTCCGTATTTTTTAGCTTCAATTTCAGTTGGTTCTTCTTCGTCTAAATCTCTCATTTCAGCAATTTCAGGATGTTTATAAAGTGCATTGTCGTCAAATCCCATTTTAGCATCAAGCGCTAAGAATTTTCCGTCCCCCGTTTTAATAAGAGGGTTGATTTCTATCATTTCAGCATCATTATCCATATATACGTTATATAAAGCGCTTGCAAATTTAATAAATTCTCTTTGCTCATCTTTAGGAAGTCCTAGACCGAATGCAAGTTTTCTGGCATGGAAAGGCTGAAATCCTATTGCAGGGTCAATTGCAACCTTGATGATTTTTTCAGGTGTTTTAGCTGCAACTTCTTCAATCTCCATACCGCCTTCGGTTGATGCCATCATTACAGGCATTTCAAGTGCTCTGTCTAAAACCATACCAAGATACAGTTCGTCTTTAATATCCGCACCCTCTTCGATGTATACTTTTTTTACAACTTTTCCTTCAGGGCCTGTCTGGTGAGTTACAAGTGTCATTCCTAGCATTTCTTCAGCTAATTTTTCCACTTCTTCAAGACTTTTAGCAAGTTTAACTCCACCTGCTTTTCCTCTACCACCGGCGTGAATCTGTGCCTTTACAACCCATAGGTTTCCACCAAGCTCCTCAGCAATTCTTCTAGCTTCAGGTCCACTGAAAGCTACACCACCTCTAGGGGTTGGCACACCGTATTTTCTAAATATCTCTTTTGCTTGATATTCATGAATGTTCATCTATACTCCTTTCAATAGTTTAAATAATTATTTTTCTTCCCACTGAGCTCTACCTTGCTCATATAAATCATTTCCATAGCAGTCATTAACGACTACAACAGGAAAATCTTCCACTTCCAATCTTCTTATTGCTTCAGGACCGAGTTCCGGATAAGCTATAACCTCGGCTTTTTTAATTCTTTGAGCTAAAAGCGCACCCGCTCCGCCTGTAGCTCCGAAATATACGGCTTTATATTTTTTACAAGCTTCTTTAACCGCTTCGTTTCTTTTTCCTTTACCAATCATTCCTTTTTGACCGTGTTCTATAAGAATCGGAGAATAACTGTCCATCCTGTAACTTGTAGTAGGACCGGCACTTCCGATAGGCTCACCCGGTTTTGGAGGAGTAGGACCTACAAAGTAAATCACACTTCCTTTTAAATCAAACGGTAGTTCTTCTCCTTTTTCAATTAAATCTACTAGTCTTTTATGTGCAGCATCCCTTGCGGTATAAATAACACCTGTTAAATATACGATATCTCCAGCTTTTAGTTTTGCTACATCTTCATCAGTTAGTGGAGTTTTTAATCTGTATTCAGCCATTGTTTCTCCTTAAATAGTTATATGCGAATGTCTACTGCTGTGACACTGAATATTTACTGCTACAGGAAGTGAGGCTATATGACACATTCTGTTTTCATACGTTTCAATATGAACGGCTAAAACCGTCTCGGTTCCACCCATTCCCATAGCACCGATTCCAAGTTTATTAAGCTCTTCTTTAAGTTCTTCTTCAAATTCTGCCATTTCAGGATCAGGATTAGGAGTGCCTATACTTCTAAAAAGCGCATGTTTACTCATTACAGCCGCCATATCAAAGCTTCCCCCTATTCCAACACCAACAACAAGCGGAGGACATGGATTTGGACCAGCGTCACTTACGACTTTTTTAACAAATTCTTTAATACCCGGCTTACCCTGAGCAGGTGCAAGAACCGTAGCGCGTGAAACATTTTCGCTACCACCGCCTTTTGCAGCATACTCAATTTCAATTTTATCTCCAGGGACTAAATCAAAATAAATAATTGGAGGCAGATTATATCCGGCTTTATCTTTAAGATTTGCCCTTGTAAAACAATCACAAGTACTAGCTCTTAAATAACCTTCTTCATATCCTTTTTTAGTCCCTTCATATATTGCGTCTTTAAGACTTCCGCCTTCTACTTTTACATCTTCTCCGACTTTTACAAAATAAATAGCAAGACCCGTATCCTGACATAAAGGTTTCCAGTCTTTTTCTGCTATTTCAGCGTTTTCTAAAAGCTGTTTAAGAACTGCACGACTCACTTCACTTTTTTCTGCCTTATATGCTTTTTTAAGCGCTTCAAGCATATCGGGAGCTAAATGAGTTGTGGAGTAGATAATCATATCCCTGATTGATTTAACAATATCGTCGTATTTTACTACTCTCATTTCACATCCTTTAAAAAGTCTTTATTTAATATATCAACCATTTCTTTTACGGCGCCCACACTTTTTCTGAAAAGCTCTTTTTCACATGGGTCAAGCGTAACTTCTATTACTTTCTCGGCACCATCTTTACCAAGCATTACAGGCACACCGTTTACAATATCCTTATATCCGTATTCTCCGTCAAGATAAGCCGCACAAGGGAATATCTGTTTAGAATCCCTAAGAATTGCTTCAACCATTATTGCAGTTGATTTACCGGGTGCAAAATATGCGCTTCCCGTTTTTAAATATCCGACTATTTCTGCTCCTGCTTTTTTTGTTCTCTCAACTACTTCGTCAATCTCTTTTTGAGAAAGCAAATCACTTAAAGGCACACCCGCAACAGTCGAATATTTTGGCAGAGGAACCATGAAATCACCGTGCCCTCCTATTACGCTTGCCCTAATCTGTCCTGCACCGTATCCGAGTTTTTCATAAATAAAATATGCCATTCTGGCACTGTCAAGAATTCCGGCCATTCCAATCACTCTGTTTTTAGGAAATCCCGAAATTTTAAGGGCTGTATAAGTCATTGCATCAAGAGGATTTGAGACAACTATAAGTACGGCATTAGGAGCCACTTCTTTTACCTGATTTACCACATCACGCATAATTTCCGCGTTTTTAAATAACAAGTCTTCCCTTGTCATTCCCGGCTTTCTTGGAAATCCGGCGGTTATAACCACAACTTTGCTTCCTCTTACATCTTCATAGCTCTCAGCGGCTCTTACAATGGAATGGCTTCTCACGGCACTTGCGGCATGGCTCATATCAAGCGCTTTGCCTTTTGCCCTATCAGTATCTCTATCTACTAAAATAATTTCATGAGCAAGCCCTTGCATTGCAAGAGAATAAGCAACTATACTTCCGACATTTCCGGCACCGACAATCGACACTTTATTTGATATCATAATTCTCCTTTCGTATCCCTAAAAAGGGAAAAAAATTATTTATTTTAAAGCGTCTATAATTTTATTAAATGTGGCGCTTGGTCTCATATATTCTGCCAGTTTTTCCTCATTTGGATGATAATATCCTTCAATATCGGCAGGTTTACCTTCAACTGCTGCAATTTCGCTTAATATTTTTTCTTCATTTGCTATCAATTCTTTCGCAACCGGTTTAAATTTAGCTTCAAGCTCACTGTCACCGCAGTTTGCAAGCTCTTCAGCCCAATATCTTGCTAAATAATAATGACTACCTCTGTTGTCAAGCTGACCTACTTTTCTTTTTGGAGTTTTATCGTTTTCAAGATATTTACCAACAGCTCTGTTTAGAGCATCCGCAATAATTTCGGCCTTTTCGTTTGCACCCTGTTTTCTGGCTAGTTTAAGTGATTCGACAGTTGCTAAGAATTCACCTAATGAATCCCATCTTAAGTGACCTTCTTTAATAAACTGCTCAACATGTTTAGGAGCACTTCCACCTGCACCCGTTTCATAAAGTCCTCCGCCTGCAAGTAACGGAACAATTGATAATGTTCTTGCACTTGTACCAACTTCAATAATAGGAAACAAGTCTGTTAGGTAATCTCTAAGTACGTTACCGGTTACGGAAATAGTACCAAGTCCTGCTCTAAATCTTCTTAAAGTGTATCTCATGGCTTTTTGTGGCGCCATAATATAATATTCAACACCTTCTAAATCAAATTCAGGCATATATTTTAGTATTTTTCTAATAAGCTGTGCATCATGGGCTCTGTTTGAATCAAGCCAGAATACGATTGGAAGACCACTCTCTTTTGCTCTTTCAACAGCAAGTCTAATCCAGTCTTTTATTGGAAGGTCTTTTGCGCTGTAGGCTCTGAATACATCACCTTTTCCGACTTCAAATTCAAATAAAGTATTCCCTTCACCATCTAATACTAAAAATTTACCATCAGTAGGTGCAAAAAATGTTTTGTCGTGACTTCCGTATTCTTCTGCTTTTTTAGCCATAAGTCCTACATTTTGAACGGTGCCTACTTTTGTCGGGTCAAACTGTCCGTTTTTAACAATATCGGCAACAATCTCTTTATACATTGTAGCGTAAGTTCTATCAGGTATTGACATTACTAAATCTTCAACCTCACCGTCAGGCCCCCAGCCTTTAAGTCCGTTTTTAATTGTCGCAGGAATAGATGCGTCGATAATTACATCGTTTGGTCTGTGAAGATTTGTAATTCCATTATCACTATCAACCATGTATTGTCTTGGCTGTTCTTTATAGATTTCATCGATTGTATCAAGAATAGCCTGTTTTTTATCAGCCGGTAATTTGTCAAGTTTTGCGTATAAATCAGCTAAACCGTTTCTTGGATTAAATCCAATCTCTTCAAGTTCTTTACCGAATTTATCAAAAAGTTTTTTGTAATATACTCTAATAGCATAATCAAAGAAAGTAGGGTCACTTACTTTCATCATCGTTCCCTTAACGTGTAAAGAGAACAGGATATCTTTTTCTTTAGCTTCTTTAATTACTTTTTCAAAAAATCTGCTAAGTTCTTGCACGTTTAAAGTAGCAGCTGAAAATACTTCACCAGCTTCTACAGGAACTTCTTTAAGTTCTTTTTTATTACCGTTATTATCTTCGAATACGATTTTTACAGTTTGGTCTTTATCGCTTGTAAAGCTTTGTTCAGTTTCATAAAAATCTTTTTTCTCCATATGTGCAACATAAGACTTGCTATCAGGACTTACCGATTTCATACTGTGCGGATGCATTTTAGCATAGTTTTTAACAGGCTCAGCAAGTCTTCTGTCTGAGTTACCTTGTCTTAAAACCGGGTTAACGTTTGAACCTACGCATTTTAGATATTTAAGTTTGATTTTTTCTTCTTCAGCGTTTTTAGGCTCTTCCGGAAAATCTGGAAGTGGATACCCTTGAGACTGAAGTTCTTTAATAGTCGCGACTAATTGCGGTATTGAAGCTGAAATGTTTGGAAGTTTAATAATGTTTGCCTCAGGCTTCTCAACAAGCTCACCTAAATATGCAAGCTCGTCAAACTGTCTTAAATTTTCAGGCAGCATATCACTAAACTCAGCTATAACCCTTCCCGCAAGTGAAATATCTCTAAGTTCCCAATTGATATTAGCGTCTTTTGTAAAAGCTTCCATAATCGGCAGTAAACTAAACGTTGCCAAATACGGTGCTTCGTCTATCTTTGTCCATACGATTGTAGGATTTGCCATAAAATCTCCTTTTATTTTTTTTCATTACTTAAATTTTATCACCTTTTATACGAAAAGTAACATAGTAAGATAGAAAAACAGTAGATATGTTACGAAGTGTAACTCTTATAAATGCTAAAAGCACAAAGCTTAAAGCAAAATCAGTGTATTGGTATATTGGTTATTTGTGTATTGGTTGTTAAGGTTGTTAAGGTTATTAAGTTATTAAATTATTAAGTTGTTAAGTTGTCCATTCTCCATTCTCAATTCTCCATTCTCAATTCCCCTCATTTACATTTCTTAATATTTCTTAAATGCTGTTTATATGTTACGGCAAACAAATGCCTTTTACCGCATTTTACAAAATATAGATATTTTGTTTTATCAGGAAATATTGCGGCAATAATTGCTTCACGGCTAGGGATACAGACAGGCTCTTTTGGCAGTCCGTAATATTTATATGTATTAAATCTGCTGCTGTCGCTTTTTATTCTTTTTGGCGTTATTTTCATATGTGAGTATTTCCCGTAATTTAAACTTCCGTCCATCTGAAGCTTCATATGTTTTTTCAACCTGTTGTAAATTACGGAGCTGATTTTTTTCATTTCATCAACATTTGCGGCTTCTTTTTGAATAATGCTTGCGATAATCAGATATTTTTTATATTTGTCATATTCAAATTTTCCGAATATTTTTTTTGAAATCTGCTTGTGATAAATTAATGATTTTTGTTTTAAATATTTACAAATTCTTCTTTTTTTCATACCTATAGGCAGAAAATAAGTATCAGGTTTTAAAAAACCTTCTTCAAATCCGCAGTTGATATGCTTTATTTTTAATTTTTTCTCAAGTAATTTATAAACATAATATGTAGTTTCCCCAGGAATAACCATAACTTTAACAAGTGCCGCTTTTGAAGTCGTAAGCCTGTATAAAAAATCAAATTTCGTTAATTTCTCTCTTTTTAAATCAATCCAACCCGCCTGTGGTTTTCCGAGCAAATACAAAACAACTTTATCAATAAATCCCACATTATAACCTCTTTTTTGCAATGAATTTATTGTATAATTAACACTGCCTGATGGAATGTAAATTACCCTGTGCGTATTTACATATCTCGTAAGATAAAAAAGGATAAATATTATGCATATAAGTAAAAATTCAATAAAAGCGATAATATTAACGATAATTCTTTTTTTATCCATTTTGTTTGTTTCCCTTTTTAAAGGTATATATTTATATGATATTAAATTAAAAAATATATACATTAAAAAAATTTTTTTTAAAATCGACAATAAAATTGTACTTAAAATTAAAGATGTTAAAATAAATTCTTTAAAAAGTACTGCTAAAAAACCGTTAAATATATACAAAATTGCTTTAAGTTCCGTAAAAATACTTAAATTTTTTAAAGAACTTTCATTACACAACATTCAATATGAAAACATAAGCATAAAAAATATAGATTATAAAGATAATAAAATAAAAATTAATTCGGACTTTGTAAATTTAACAGGTGTGTTAAACAAAAACTCATTATCGTTAGATTATATCAAAATATACGATTACGTTTTGAAACATTTAAAAGCCAACTTTTATAAAAATAACAGGAAAATAGTTATTAAAGCAAAAGGCGAATATAATAACTTTCCCCTCTCTTTTAACATAGACATATTTAAAAACAATCTTTTAAAAATATCATTAAATGCCGATAAATTTATTTATAAAGACAATTCAATATTTATCGATTTAAGTAATATAAATGCAAGATCAGATATCGATTTAAACAATCTCTCCTATCCGCTTGAAGGTAATTTTTCAAAAGGAAACATAAAATATTTAAATACGGAAATTTTCACGAAAAAATCTTCTTTTCGTTTATCCGACAATATTTTTACAATAAAATCAAAAAGCATCACCCTGCCTACATACCAAAACATAAAAAATATACAACTGCTCTTAGCTGAAATATCATATAATTTAAAAAACGCCTTTACAACCATAAATTCACCTGAAATTTCAGCACAATATACCAAATTTACTATAAAATCGTTTGAAAACAACCTCAGCGTTAAAACAAAAAACGATATTGCCTTTTTTTCAACAAAAACAGTAATTACCGACAATAACAATACCGTCGTTTTAAAAAACAACATTTTAAATTATAAAAACAACACTTTATCCTATATAATAAAAACGGCTTTATTATTTTCACCCACTCTTAATTTAAACGCCTATAACCTCAGAGGAAATTTATCCGAAATTTTTATTCCGAAAATTTACGCGAAAATAAAAGATTTTAATATAACACTATCAAACACAACCGCAGATATTAAAAAGAAAAATTACACCGTATCGGCTGCTAAAGTCATATCAAAAGATATTAATTTAAAAACATCTAAAATCAAGGGAAACCTCAGCAAAATTTTTATTCCGAAAATTAACGGAAAAATTTATGGCTTTAACGCTACAGTGACTGATGCGAAAATTAATATAAAAAGTAAAACCGCTTCGGCCAAAAAAGCGGTTTACAATAATGTTAAAGCTTACAATATAAAATATGCCGACAATAAAATTATCTTTTATTCAAACAGTTTGTTTGACAGAAATATAAAAAACATACTTAAAAAACTATTAGATATTGATGTGCCTGTCGTTCAAATCAAAGGGAAAAACCACATTGAAACAGTCATTAAATTCAACAATAATATAGAATCTTCTACCCGTATTTCAACATATAATTCTATTTTAAAACTTTTTGATTTTAATTTAACCGTCCCGCAAGCAAAACTTCACATCACAAACACAGAATTAACGTTTGATACATATAATTCAAAACTTGATTTAGCAAAAGATATCAAACTAAAATACAGCGGCAAAGGTTTTATAGATTTTATAAAAGGCAATTTAACTATGAACGGTAAAGTCGATTTTAAAATAGAAAAAATAATAAATTTAAAAAATTTCAAAGAAAATATCCGTATAAATTTTGATGATGGCAAACTGTATGCCAAAAACTCACATCTTTTTATAGATTTTAAGCTAAACCAGTTGATTATTAACCCTTTAAAGCCGCTGCTACCCTTTACCCCGTTTGACCTGATTGTAAAAAACGGTATTATGCTTGTAACATTAGGAAAAACAACTAAAATAATTACTTATTTTTTATTTAAACACCCTCTGTTTTTTAAACATGCAAACACTCCCGTCAATAACAAAGACCTGATAGAGCGTATGTTTTTGTATATAAAAGCAGGAGATGACATCAATATTTCAAATAAAAAAATTCACATCACAATCAGAAACAGTAAAATAAAAATGAATCTTAACACTTTAGACATAAACCTTTACCCATTGGAAAAACTATTAAATAATAAAAATTCCAAAAATTCAAACACGTCTTACACTATAGACATATCTACCGTTAATTCAAACATAATTTATAAAATGCATAAATTTCTATCCGAACATGCAAACTTACATTATGACGCTAAAAAACTGACTTTTAATTCCGTTTATAAAAAATCATCCGTTAAAGGATATACAAAAAATAATTATCTGCTTTTGGAAGGAAAAAATTTTTCCACCGAAGAATTTAACGCATTTATGCCCAAATTAAATTTTTTCAGTTTTATTAATTTGGATTTTATTATGGTAAAATCACCGGATAATTTTTATACGGGGAAAATTTATATCAATAAAGCTACAGTAAGAGAATTAAAATCTTTAAACAACATTATTGCTTTTATAAACACCGTCCCTTCTCTTCTTTCTTTATCATCTCCGGGATTTTCGGCAAAAGGCTATAAAATAAAAAACGGATATATTAATTATCTTTTATACAAAAAAATATTGTATATCAAACAGGCAAAAATTATAGGCAAAAACATCGACTTTTACGCTAAAGGTTATATTGATTTTAACAAAAATTACATCTATTTAAAAACACAGGCAAACCTCAAAATGAAATACAAAAAAATTCCCATTATCGGTAAAGGAATGAGTTATCTGTTTTTTGGAAAAGATGGAAATATTGATATTAAAATGGTCGTAAAAGGAAATTTAAATAATCCTGAAGTAAAAAAAGACATAGGCAAAGAAATTCTGCTCTCTCCTTTCAAACTGTTTCAAAGAGCAATTACCCTGCCATTTAACCTGTTTTAATCTTCTTTTGTAGGGACTAAAATAAGCTGATAATTTTCCTTTTTAATTACCACGCTTCTGTTTCTTGGAATTTGACCCTGCTGTTTTTTAAGATTTTCAATTTCTTTTTGCAATTCTTCTATTTCTTCTTTAAGCTGTAAAATTATTTCAACTCCGGCTAAATTTACCCCTAAATCCCTTACAAGAGAAAGTATCAGTTTCAATCTGTCTATATCCCTTTGGGAATAAAGCCTCATTTTACCTTCAGTTCGGCTCGGCTTAATAAGCCCTTCCCTTTCATATTGTCTTAATGTCTGCGGATGGATATTTAATATTTTACTCACCACACTTATCAAATATACCGGTTCGTCATAACTATACATAGTTCACCTCCTTTTAATATAAGCTTAAAGCTAAAAACACAAAGCTTAAAGCTTTTTTTTAATTTTGGATATTTTCTAAATCTTAATTTTTTTCATTGAATAATTTTTCATTTAATTCTCAATTTTCAATTAACCAGGAAGTTTTTCTTCCATCATTTTAGCCAATTCCTCATCAAGTTCTTCGACTTTAGGAAGCACAGGTCTGAGTTCCAAATACAAATTACCGCCTTTTACACCATAACCTTTCACTCTTAATTTTTGACAGCATTTTGAATTTTTAGGAACTTTTACGTTTATATGCCCTTTAAACGTATCTACACCTATTTTTCCTCCGAAAATCATTGTTTTTAAAGGAACGTCGACTTTTTTGTATAAATCATCTCCAACTCTTTCCCATTCAGGATGTGGCGTTACTTCAACTTCAAGTATCAAATCGCCCCTATGCCCCTGAAAAGTTTTACCTTTACCTCTTACTCTTAATTTCTGACCGGTTTTAATACCTTCAGGTACTTTTACCTTTATGCTTTCTCCATTAAGATTTATCGTATATACACCGCCTTTTATAGCCAAATCAAAAGGTATCTGAATTTTTGCATGAATATCAAGATCCGGAGCAAAACCTCCGCCAAATCCGCCAAACCCTTCAAAACCGAAACCGCTAAATCCGCGGCTTGTGCGTCTGGAAAAACCGCCTCCGAAAATTTGAGACAGAATTTCTTCCAAATCAACATCTTTATGCTGCCTGTAAAAATCCTGGAAGTTTTGACCGTTAAACATACTATCGCCCATTGCATCATACTGTTTTCTTTTTTCAGGATCCCCTAAAATTTCATAAGCGGTATTTATTTCTTTAAATTTTTCCTCACACTCAGGTTTCTTACAAATATCCGGATGATATTTTCTGGCAAGTTTTCTATAAGCCTTTTTAATTTCATCTTGAGTAGCATTTTCACTAACTCCCAAAACTTCATATAAACTTTTACTCATCTCCCCTCCTTTAATTAAAACAATATATATTTTTTTATGATGGTATTATACAATAAATTTGAGCCAAAGTCAATCAAGGTCTTAAAAAGTGAAAAGTGAGTACAGCGAACCCGGCCACTTGAAAAGTGGCGGGGTGAAAAGTGAGAAATGAAAAGTGGAAATATAAAACTTTATAAAAATTTAGTCAGTATTTCCATAAGTTTGTTTTGAATTTCTTTTAAATTTTCTTCACTGTTTGCTTCAAATCTTGTCACAAGTACAGGTGTAGTATTGCTAGCCCTTACAAGTCCCCATCCGTTTTCAAAAATCACTCTCACTCCGTCAACATCCACTATTTTTTTAATTTGAAGTTTATCTTTGTTTTCCTGAAGGTAATGTTTTAAATTTTCAATAATTGTAAATTTTTTATCTTCAGTCGTTTTAATTTTCAATTCATCCGTATTGTAAACTTTTGGAAGTTTTTCAAATTCTTTGTCAAATTCAAAACCTTCTTTGATAAGCTCGATAATTCTAAAAGCAACATATACAGCATCATCAATTCCGAAATATCTGTCATTAAAAAATATATGACCGCTAACTTCCGCAGCCAAGTCACATTTTTCTTTTTTAAGCAAAGTTTTTAGATTACTGTGACCCGTTTTGTACATAATCGCTCGTCCGAATTTATTTATTTCGTCATACATAACCTGAGTGGCTTTAACCTCACTAATTACACAGGGATTTTCCATATTCTTGGCAAAAAAATATGCAAGAATATCGCCTTTATAGTTATATTTCTGATCCAAAAACGCAATTCTGTCCGCATCACCGTCAAAAGCAAACGCAAACTTTCTTCCTTTTTTTAATGCGCTATAAACATCTTTTAAATTCTCTTCTTCAGTAGGGTCGGGATGGTGGTTTGGAAACGTCCCATCAGGCTTTTCAAAAAGAATTTCGTAATTTTTAATACCATTTTTTTCAAGAATATTCCTTAACACCACTCCCGCAACACCGTTTCCGCAGTCAAATACGGCATTTAAATCCATCCCTTTTAAATGAGAAAACTGATTGGAGATAAAATCAATATAATCCGTTTTTAAATCATATTTAATAACATCCGTATTATCTTCAATCTCTATATCACTGTTTAAAATTTCATCACCTAAAGAGTATATGTCTTTCCCGTAAAAAGGAGATTTGTCAATAGTTATTTTAAATCCGTTGTATTCCGGAGGATTATGCGAACCTGTAATCTGCACACTTCCTGAAATATCAACCTTCCCAATTCCGTCAATACACAAAGGTCTGAAATTTGCAAAATAATTCGCACCTGTCGGAAGCATTCCCCCGCTTATAACTTTTTTCCCGGCTTTATTAAATCCGCTAACCAGCCAGTCGTGCAAAACAGGTGAGTGAGTCCTTGCATCGTAACTTACAAAAACATATTCACCCTCAATTTTTTTTCCTAAAAAATACCCTATTTTTTTTACGATATCTTCAGTTAAATCTTTTTCAAAAATTCCTCTTATGTCATATTCCCTGAATATATGTTTCATTTTACTCCTTATTAATTTATACAAATATTCATTAATTTTACATTTTACATTTTACATTCTCCATTTTATTATGTATCCACCAAAGCATTGCAAATTTAGCTCCCGGAGTTAATACAACGCTTTCATCAAATAATTTTTCATATACCTTATCCGCAGGAATTGTGACAATTTCTATATCCTCATCATCAATTCCACCTCCCTCATTAACTTTCATACTGTTATCAACTTCAACATAAAATATCTCCTGCATAGCGGCATTGCTTCCGACACTTGCCCATGTTGATGTTATTTTTTTGATATTTTTAACATCAACGTCATATCCGCATTCTTCAAAAACTTCTTCTTTTGCTATTTCAACATTCGGTTTATCTTTATCGCAAAGCCCAGCACAGAGTTCTAGGGTATATCCGTCGTTATTTTTCAAATACACAGGCAATCTGAATTGTCTTACCATTATCAAAGCATCCAAATCTTTATCGTATATTAAAATTGACACACTGTTATGGGATGAACAGACTTCCCATCTTCTTTTTTTACCGAAATAATCAAAAAAAACTTCTTTAAGTTCTAAAAATTTGCCTTTTCCTAATGTGTTTATTTTTGTGATTTTAATCAAAGCAAACTCTCCTCTTCTTTTTTTTGAAAATCAAACTCAAAATCCACAAGCATTGCAAAGTTAAACCCTTTTTTTAGCAAATAAGCATTTTCTTCATTTACGACGATGCTTTTTGCATGCTTTGTGTTTTCAATAAAATAATTCAGTTCTTTAAAAAAATACTTATCGTTTTTTATTCCGCATATTAATACTTTTTCACTCTCCCCGTATGCTACAGGCGTTAATTTAAAATCTACAAACACCGGTTTAAATCTCTCAAGTTCAAATTCAACGGTATATTTCAATGAATTATCTTCAAAAAATTTTAAAGCTTTTGCAAACTCCTCTTTATACACATAAGGAAGGTTAATTTCTACATTTTCAAATTTAGACTTAAATAAAGAAATTTTGATTAAATCAATTTCTTTTGGTTTTAGTATCTCAACATTTGAAAAAAGTTCACTAAAATTTTTATCGGAAGTCACAAGATATTTATGAGTAACGTTTAATGCCTTTAACAAATCTTCATATGATTTAATAACTATTACATTACTGTTTAAACTCATTTTATCAATTAAATCTCTGGTTATTTCATTGCAGAAATGGATTTTTGTTTTTAGATTTTCATATTTAAAAATATCAATTACCGCTTTTTGAATGGAATCTACTTTAATCCAGGCTATTTCGTTGTCTATAATATTTTCATAATCTTCTGAAACAATTGCATATGCACCGTTTTTAACGGCATTTTCAATATCATTTTTATCTTTTACAAAATAACAAGTTCCCCTGCTTGTTAACTCGCTTTTATCTGTAAAAGAAGTAACCTCGCTTATATAAGGGGAGTTTAGCAGTTCTCCTCCCGTTAAATTTACCAAAGTTTCAATTTTCAAAACAGTCCTTTATTTTAAGCTAAAAGCATAAAGCCTAAAGCAAAATATATGCAATATTGTTTTATAAAATTTAGGTTTTAGGATAGAGGATTTAGAAAAACAAAATATCTAAATCTCATATCCTCATTTTCCACTGTCCATTTTTCACTTTTCATTTTTCACTCTTCACTTCTTTCACCCTATTTTATCGGTGTTCCGGGTTTTTTAGGTTTTTCAGGTCTTATCAGGCTAAATCCGCTCTCATCTTTTGCCCCAAGAAGCATTCCCTCACTTATCATTCCCATAAGTTTTGCAGGTTTAAGGTTTGCAACCACACATACATATGTATCTATTAATTCTTCCGGTCTATAATATTCTTTAATTCCCGCAATAATCTGTCTTGGTTTTTCTTCACCGAGGTCTACTTCAAGTCTAAGTAGTTTTTTTGATTTTTTAACTTCTTCGGCAACTACAACTTTTCCTATTTTAAGTTCGGTTTTGAAAAATTCGTCTATAGTGATCAAGTTTTGAGGTTTTTCTTCTTTAACTTCCGGTTTTTTCATAAGAGGCGCTTCTATTTTAGGAAACAGCGGAGGAATTTTTTCAATAACAAAATCATCAAGAAGTTTACCTTCCATTATGTTTTTAAAACTATCAGCATTAATTTCAAATCCTAAAGACTTAGCAATTTTAGCAGTTGTTTTAGGCATAACGGCATGTAAATTCACCGCAACCATTGCAAGAAGATTTGATATTAACCCAAGCAATGCCTGTGCTTTTTCCTCCTCACCGTTTTTCATAAGTTCCCACGGTTTATACGTATCAATCGCCTTGTTTCCGATTGAAAGCACTTTCCAAAGCTCTTCAAGAAATTTGTGTATTTGCATTTTCCAAAGATAAGTTTCTTCCAAACCTTTAACAATTTCCCTGGCTTCATTCAGTTCGGCGGCATAATATTTTTCTACATTTACACTTGATATTTTTCCGTCAAAATATTTATAAGCCATACCTATAATTCTGTTTAAAAGGTTTCCGAGATCGTTTCCGAGGTCGTTATTGATTCTGTCAATTAAAGCCTTTTCACTAAAATCCCCGTCAGCCCCGAACGGCACTTCCCTTAACATAAAATACCTAAAATTCTCAAGCCCGTATGCATCGGCCACGTCTTTAGGGTTAATTACGTTACCTTTAGATTTACTCATTTTCTCACCGTCTCTTGTCCACCATCCGTGAGCGGCGATAACTTTTGGAAGTTCATATCCTATACTCATCAAAAACGCAGGCCAGTAAACCGCATGGAATTTAAGAATATCTTTTCCTACGATATGTAATTTCGCGGGCCAGTATTTTTTAACAAGCTCGTCATTGTCACTTCCGTATCCTAAAGCGGTCAAATAGTTAAACAACGCATCAAGCCATACGTAAACCACGTGTTTAGGGTCGTTTATTTCAGGAGGCAGTTTTACTCCCCATTCAAAAGACGTCCTTGTAATTGAAAGGTCTTTAAGCCCTTCTTCCACAAATCTGATTACTTCATTTGCTTTTGCTTCCGGTAAAATAGGTTTTTTATTTTTAAGCCAATCAAGCAGTCTGTCTTGGTATTTTGAAAGTCTGAAAAAGTAGCTTTCTTCTTTAATAATTCTTGTAGGTTTACCGCAGTCCGGACACAGTTCGTCGTTTACAAGCTGACTTGGTGCGACAAAGCTTTCACAGCTTACGCAATAATGTCCTTCATAATAATCTTTATAAATATCACCATTATTATACATATCCAAAAACGCTTTTTGAACGCCAATTTTGTGGGCTTCATCTGTAGTTCTTATAAATTTGTCATAACTTATTTCAAACTCATCCCATAGGGCTTTAAATTTCCCGCTGATTTCATCGGCGTACTCTTTTGGAGATTTACCTCTTTTTTTTGCTGCTTCTTCTATTTTTTGCCCGTGTTCATCGGTTCCTGTCAAGAAAAAGGTATCAATACCCTTAAGCCTTGCATACCTAGCAATAGTATCCGCAATAATAGTTGTGTATGCATGTCCGATATGCGGAATATCGTTTACGTAATATATTGGTGTTGTTAAATAATATGTTTTACAATCTGCCATGTTTTTTCCTTTTTTCATAATCTGCATATTTTAATGCCACTATTCCTCCTACGATAATAATAATATTTAACAAAATAAAAAAAGTAGTTTCACTTATCACTTTCGCTCCTTTCAATAGCTAAAATTCCTAAAATATAAGCACTAACTCCTCCGCTTAATGCAAACATAAAGCCTATATTCAAATTTCCACTATCAATAACACTTTTTATAGCAATAACTCCAACTAATATATTACCTAAATTTATAAGTCCTTTTCCAAACTCTTCAAGCCATTTCATTTTTTTCCTATTTCACCCTCTTTTACTATAAGCTCAAAGCATAACGCTTAAAGCTTAAAGCAAAATATATGCAATATTGTCTATATTTTCCCTCTTTCACCCTCCCGCCTCTTTGCAAGTGGCCGGGTTCGCTGCGCTAATTTTCACCACATCTTTTCCCCACCTTTTCCTTCTCTTTTACCATCTTCACCTTCTTTCACTTTCTTTCAGCTTTTTTCACCATATATTTGCAAAACTCTTTTGATTTCATAATTGCTTCCGAAAAAGCACGGTGTGGTGTCATGATACCCGTCAGTGTCAAGATCCAGCAAATCATTTTTACCATCAACCGCAAGCCCGCCGGCTTTATTGTAAACATATGCAAACGGAAACACTTCAAAAAGCTTTCTGAGTTTTCCTTTAGGCTTATCAGAAGTTGCAGGATAAGCAAAAAGCCCTCCTCCTTTTAATAAAATCTGATGTAAATCAGGAACCATTCCGCCGCTGTATCTGAGTCTGTAACCCTCTTTGAAAAAACCGTCAATCATTTCTTTATGGTAAGGATACCAGTGTTTTTGAGTCCCTCCCGGTCCTAAAATCTTGCCTTTTTCTTCAAGTCTTAATTCTTTTACAAACTCAAATTCGTTTGTTTTTTCATTTAATCTAAATAATTCAACCGTATCTCTTGCCACTACCATTTCAACCCTAGGACCATAAACGACATAAACCGCAGCCACGATATTTTCACCGCTGTATCCGCCTTTGTAAATTCCAAAAATACTTCCCACACTTAAATTCACGTCAATTAAACTGCTCCCATCGAGAGGGTCATATGCAACAAAATATTTTCCGTTTGCGTTTGCCGGCATTGCGTCTTCTTTTTCTTCGCTGATTATCTCTATTACACTTGAAGTTTTTAAAAGATGCCTTTCAACAATTTCGTCACTGATTACATCAAGTTTTACCTGAATATCCCCGCTTGAATTTAGAGTTTCAACTTTTCCGGTGTCTTTTGTTTTTATAGCGTCTTTTATTTCTATTGCAATTTTTTGTATTGAATTGATAATTTCGGTCATTTTATCTCCTTAAATATCCTCAGCATTGTTTAAAACCCAGTCAATAATCTCGTCAATATTGTTTAAATCCAAAATTTCAACATTTTCAGGTATTTTACTTTTATCTACACTATCATCTATCGCCACGGCTTTAATGTATCTGAAATAACTCTCATCAATTTCGCCTCTGAATACCCCAAGTCTTGGAAGAGGCAGATATTTAAGCCCCTCTACCAGCAGCAGATCAAAATCTTTTATCATATCCACAATCTCATCAAGTGATTTTTGTCTGTGGGAAAAATATGTGGTTCTATTTGGAGAAGTCACCACAACCTCCGCACCTGTTTGGTAAAATTTGTAACTGTCCTTGCCTTCCGTGTCAAATTTTGCTTTATCGGAAGGGTCGTTTTTTATAATTGCAATTTTATACGAACTGATAAGTCTTTTTGCGACTTTTTCAATTAAAGTCGTTTTTCCGGAATTGCTAGGACCGGTAAAAGCCACTGCTTTTCTCAAATGAATCCTTTTTTTGCATAATTTTATCAAAAAATTTATTATAATTATTAAAAGGATTCAAATGGATATGGAAATTTTAAAAGCTTTTTTAATAACAGCGGTGTTAGGATTTATAATAGGGCTTGAAAGAAGTGTCTCTTTTTCCCTGGAAAACGAAGAAGGGTTTGCAGGGAGCAGGACTTTTACGTTAATAGCTCTTTTTGGCTTTATTTCCGCATATATCAATACAGTTGTTAATCATTTTTTAATAATCAGTTTCGCAATATTCGGACTGCTGGTTGTCATAGCTTATTTTTTAAAAGTTTATCACTATTCAAAACAGGGGACTACCACACATATAGCTTCTTTAATCACGTATTTAACAGGTGTAATGGTATTTTACGGAAACATTCACGCTGCGATTTTTATAACGGTAATAACGGTTGTTGTTTTAAATTTAAAAACAAGACTTCAAAAGCTTGAGACAAATCTTACAAGAAAAGAGATAAGCGCGGGTGTGTTACTTCTGATTATGACATTCATAATGCTCCCTATTCTTCCGAATAAAGCAATAGGTCCCTTTGGACTTTTCAATCCTTATAAAACATGGCTTATGGCAATTATTATTGCTTCTTTATCGTTTGTCGGATATCTCGGTATTAAATTTTTCGGCGAGAGAAAAGGTGTTTTATTTACCGCCGCAGCCGGAGGGTTTATAAGCTCAACCGCCGTAACCGCTTCACTTTCAGCCATGTTTAAACAGACAAAAAACGACATAAACACATATGTTTCGGCAATCGCAATAGCAAACACGCTGATGTTTGCAAGGGTATTGATTGAAGCATACATTACAAATTACAAAATAGTATCCATTTTATCAATTCCATTCACCCTTGCGTTTTTATACGGCATTTGTTTTTCATACTATTTTTATAAAAAAACAACAAACGATATACAACCTTCACTTGAGAAACTTGAAAAAAACCCTTTAGAACTTAGTGAAGCAATTAAATTTGCAATATTTTTTGCCGTTATTTACGCACTTGTGGAATATACAAATAAAAATTTCGGAAACGCAGGGTTATATTTAATATCGTTCATCTCCGGATTTACTGATGTTGATGCCATAACTTTATCACTTGGAGAATTAAGTAAAAACAGTCTTGCATTAACAAGCGCTGCAATAGGAATTACTAACGCGGCCTTAAGCAATACATTAACAAAATTTTTTATTGTTTTGTTTTTTTCAAAAGATTTGGCAAAAAAAACATTAATATTTTTTATACCGGAAATATTAATTTTATGCACGACTTATCTTTTAATAATGTAGCAATTTCTCTTTTATATCCATTTTTGATAAAATTCAGCAAAAAAAAGGAATTTTATGAATGTAATTACAGGAAGAGTTTGGAAATTTGGAGATAATATAGATACAGACCTGATAATTCCGGCAAGATATCTGAATACTTCAGACCCTCACGAACTTGCTAAACATGTAATGGAAGATGCAGACCCTGAATTCCCGCATAAAGTAAGACCGGGCGACATTATCGTAGCCGGATACAATTTCGGAAGCGGAAGCAGCCGCGAACATGCGCCAATCGCCCTTAAAGCCGCCGGGGTTGCCGCTGTTATTGCCAAAAGTTTTGCCAGAATTTTTTACAGAAACAGTTTTAATATGGGTCTTCCGATTTTTGAACTTCTTGAAAGTGACGAAATAAACGAAGGTGATTTGGTCAAAATTGATTTAGACAACGGCATTATTCATAACGTTGATACCGGCAAAGACTATAAATTCACACCGGTACCGGAATTTATGCAAGAACTCATTGCCGCAGGAGGCCTTATAAATTTTGCAAAAGAGATGTTAAAGGAAAAAAAATGAGAAATTATAAAATAGCAGTTATCAAAGGTGACGGAATAGGCTCTGAAATAGTGGAAGAAGCCATTAAAGTATTGGACGCTGTTGCAAGCAAAGAAGGTTTTAATATCGAATATAACGAATATTTACTAGGTGGGTCTGCAATTGACGTATTTGACAATCCGTGTCCGGATGAAACTATTAAAGGATGCTTAAATGCAGATGGCGTTTTATTTGGGGCAATAGGCGGTCCTAAGTGGGAATCTCTTCCAAAAGAAAAAAGACCTGAAACGGGACTGTTGAAACTCAGAAAATCATTGGGACTTTTTGCAAACATAAGACCGGCTATAATTTTTGATGAACTTGTCAATGCCTCTTCACTAAAACCTGAAGTGATAAAAGGTGTCGATTTAACGGTTGTAAGGGAGCTAACAGGGGGAATTTATTTCGGAGAGCCGAGATACAAAGATGGAAATAAAGCATATAATACTATGGTATATAACAGAGATGAAATAGAAAGAATTGCCAAAATAGCTTTTGAAGAAGCAATGAAAAGAAACAAAAAAGTAACTTCCGTGGATAAAGCGAATGTACTTGAAGTCAGTGAGCTTTGGAGAGAGGTTGTCGAAGAAGTTGCAAAAAATTACCCTGAAGTGGAACTTGAACACATGTATGTGGACAATGCTGCAATGCAGCTGGTAAGAGACCCGAAACAGTTTGACGTAATACTGACAGGCAATATTTTCGGAGACATATTAAGCGATGAAGCGAGTATGATAGTCGGAAGTATAGGACTGTTGCCAAGTGCAAGTATAGGCGGTAAAGTGGGACTGTTTGAACCGATTCACGGGAGTGCTCCGGATATTGCCGGACAGGGAATTGCAAATCCTATTGCAACAATTTTAAGTGCTGCGATGATGCTTGATTTTCTAAATGAAACAGCTGCCGCAAACAAAATAAGAGAAGCTATTAAAAGCGTACTCAAAGAAGGTTACAGAACAAAAGATTTAGCGGCATTTGATGCAAAAGAAGTCGTAACAACAAGTGAAATGGGAAGTTTAATAGCAGACCATGCCGCTAACTAAAACAAAAACATATGCAAGAATCCTTGAAACACAGGGCTTCAAAGAAGAAGCCCTCGAAATATATGAAGAACTGTTAAAAGAAAGTAACGACCCGGAAATATCGGAGGCCATCGAAAGACTTAAAAAAAGAAAATTTTTTGAAGGTGTAAATGTTTTAAAACTTAAAGAATTTAATGAAATCAACCAGATAAACAGATATGATTTCGAAAAATGGTTAAGTGAAATTTAAGGAAAGCTATGGATCTAAAAGATACTATACTCGAAACGCTTCAGGAAATTGAAGAAAACGCCATAAGTGAAGAAGAATTAAACCCCGCAAATAAATGCGACAAAGAGTTTTTAAAGCATATTAAAGAAAGAATTCTTGTTCTTTTTGAAGGCCTCCAGTCTCCAAATACTGAAAATTTGGATGTAAAACTTGACGTGACACTTAATTTTTTGGAATATCTGCTTGTAAAAATTGATGAAAAACTTAATAGTAAGTTGTGAAGTAGTGAAGTAGTGAAGTTGTGAAGTTGTGAAGGAATGAAAGAGTTAAATTTTTTAAGAAATTTTTTTGCGCCTTTTTCTAAAAGAATTTATTTTGTCGGCGGTTGTGTGCGAGATGAAATTCTCGGCATAAAATCAAAAGAATTCGATATAGAAGTGTACGACATAAAACCTGAAAAATTCGATAAATTAATGCATAAACTCGGTGCTAAGGGAGTTGGAAAAAGTTTTTTTGTCTATAAATGGAAAAATTTTGATATTTCACTTCCAAGGACAGAAACAAAAACTTCAAAAGGTCACAGAGGCTTTGAAGTAAGTCTCACCCAAGATGAAAAAACGGCTTCACGTAGACGCGATTTCACAATGAACGCATTAATGAAAAACATTTACACCGGAAAAATTCTTGATTTTTGGGGCGGGATTGAGGATATAAAAAGAAAAACAATACGCCATATAGACGACAAAACATTTACAGAAGACCCTTTAAGGGTATTGAGGGCTATGCAGTTTGCAAGCAGGCTTAAATTCAAAATAGACAAAAATACCGTAAAATTATGCAAAACACTCGATTTAAGCGAACTCTCCCGTGAGCGTATCTTTATGGAATTTGAAAAGATGTTTAAAAGCAGATATTTATATTACGGATTTTATTATTTTATAGTTTTGGATATTGCAAAAAAACTTTTAAGTCTGGATTTTACAAAAAAAGAGTTTTTTTACTTGGCTAAAATATACAGACACAATCCTGTTGAAGGTTATTTTTTATACCATTTAAGATATCATAAAAACATAAAACCTCAAAAGATAATAACCGTCCTCAATCTTCCGAATGCGTTAAAACGTCAAATTAATATAAAAAAAATGCCAAAAACGGTAACCAACAGATTTCTTTACGCACTCGCATTGAAATACCCTTTAAAAACATTCAGTATTTTAAACGGACACTGCTGTGAGGAATGGATAAAAAAAGAAAACCTGTGGGATAAAAAATACAAACCAAAAAAAATAGACCCTCAAAATCCAAGACACTCCATACTTAAAGAAATAAGAAATTATGATATAATTTATCTAAAAAGGCCATCTGATGTGCGCTTATGAATACTATACATATGATGATTATATTCATTGGGAGGGAGATTGGGAATTAATAGACGGAATTATTTATGCAATGGCTCCAAGCCCCGTTAAAAACCATCAAAATTTATTAACTTTGATTTCATTTACTTTTCAAAAAGAACTTTTTAATTGTAAACATTGTAAAGCTTACATAGAAATGGATTATAAAGTAAACGAAGAAACGGTATTAAAACCCGATTTATCAATTCTTTGCAAAGAAGACAAAGAAGAGAGATTTATCTCCATAGCACCTGATATTATTGTAGAAATAGTTTCACCCTCAACTGCCAAAAGAGATGAAAAAATAAAATTTGAAATATACCAAAACGAAGGTGTTAAATATTATTTATTAGCATATCCAAATGACAAAAAGATAAAAATCTACAAAAACATCAACAACAAATTTGTTAAAGAGGGGGATTTTAGGGATGACAAATATGAATTTAAGCTTCAAAACTGCTCTTTTGAAATAGATTTTAAAGAAATATTTGAAAGGTTTTAAATGAAATATACTCTTTTAATCCAGTGCGACGATAAAAAGGGACTTGTATATAAAATTTCCAAAGTTTTATATGAAAACGACTTTAACATAGAAACCCAACAGGAATTTGTTGATAAAGAAAACAATAAATTTTTCTTCCGCGCGGTAATAGCAGGTGAGGTTGACAAAGAAAAACTGAAAAACGAAATTTTAAAAGAAATCCCCTGTGCGGATGTGAAAATTTTTAAAAAAAGAAAAAAAAGGCTCTTTTTACTTGCCACAAAAGAAGCTCACGCTTTAGGAGATATTTTAATCAAACAATATTCCGGGGATTTAGACGTAGAAATCCTAGGCGTAATTGCCAACAGGGAAAATTTAAAAGATTTGGTTGAAAAATTTAATATCCCTTTTTATTATATTCCTGCCGAAAACAAAAGCAGAACCCAGCATGAAAACGAAATGCTTGAAATTATTAAACCTACAAATCCCGATTTTATAATTCTTGCAAAATTTATGAGAATTTTAACACCGAATTTTGTGGAAGAATTTCCAAACAAAATCATAAACATCCATCACTCTTTCCTTCCTGCGTTTATCGGGGCAAATCCTTACAAACAGGCATACGACAGAGGAGTAAAAATAATCGGTGCTACAGCCCACTTTGTAAACAACAACCTCGATGACGGACCAATAATAGAACAAGACGTAATCAGAGTCAACCACGAAATGAGCTGGGAAGAGATGAGAATTCAGGGAAGGGATATTGAAAAAATAGTTTTAAGCCGGGCAATTAAAAAAGCAATTGAAGACAGAATATTCGTATATGCGAATAAAACGATAATATTATAAGTTGTGAAGTTGTGAAGTCGTGAAGTTGTGAAGTCGTGAAGTTGTGAAGTAGTTAAGTTGTGAAGGATAAAAAAGGTAAAAAAAGGTGAGAGAAGAAAAATTAAATAAAGAAGAGATAAAATCACGGATAATAAAAGACAGGCTCAGAAACATATTTTTTAAAAAGCCGAAATCAATTGCCAAAATATTCGAACATTTAATAAAAAGGTCAAAAAATGTTTAATATAGTCCTATTCAATCCCCAAATACCGCCTAATACCGGTAATATAGGAAGACTTTGCGTAAATGCGGGGGCTAAACTTCATATTGTAAAGCCAATCGGATTTGACATAAGTGAAAAAGCGGTTAAACGTGCCGGGCTTGATTATTGGAATAAACTTGATCTAAAAGTATGGGAAAATATTCAAGAGTTTTTAGAAAGTGTGGATACTTCAAGATGTTTTTTTGCCACCACAAAAACCGACAAACCATATTTTAACGTACAATACAAACCGGGAGATTACATAATATTCGGTAGTGAAACAAAAGGAATTGATGAAACCATTTTAAACAGATTCAAAAACCAATGCGTAACCATACCGATAACGGATGAAGGCAGAAGTTTGAATTTGGCCGTAAGTGCTGGAATAATACTTTATGAAGCAATAAGACAAAATTTTAAAGGTTCGTAATGAATAACAGAAAAAATGAAACTTTAAATCAATATCTGCTTAATAGACAAGAAACTAAAATTTTAATTTCTTTAAAAAAAAGACTTTATGAAAATTTAGAAATACTAAATTATTTATATGAATTAAAAAAAATAAAATACACTCTTATAATCATAAAATCATCAGAAGAAAGCATAAAGGAAACCGTCAGCTATATTAGAAAAACAGATATTTTTTTAAAAATACCGTATATTAAAAATCATTATATTATTATTTTACAAAATACCGACTGTAAATCGGCTATTCAATTAGGCAGCAGACTTACAAGTCTGATAAACAGAATTTTTATCTTAAACAAAAAAAACATTTCACATAAAATTTCATTAATATCGTTTGAATCTCAACCGCCAAACATTTTAGATATTTGTTATGAGATAATACAAATAATAAAAAAATTTAAAGAAAACACCGGTGATGATTATTGGATTGAAATTAAAAGGTTTTAAATGACACTCGAAAAATTTAAAAATGAAGTAAATACATTAAAAAAATTTTTTCAAATATACTGCAGTAAAAAACACAGCGGTCAATTTGACAAACAATATGACGTTTCATACAAAGAGATGCATTTATCATTCAATGTAAATCTGTGTAAAGAGTGCCATAATTTACTTGCTTACGCAATTAAAAGACTGCAGGAATGTCCCCACAACCCGAAACCCAAATGCCGTATCTGCCCAAACCCGTGCTATGAAAAGGATAAATACAAACAAATGGCTAAAATAATGAGGTTTGCCGGTATGAAATTAGGACTTACTAAAGCCACCCAAAAACTTAAAAAATTTTTTAAAAAGAATTAAACATCTTTAAAAAACTAACCGTCTCCCAAAAAATCGACTCTTTGTTTTTTTCGCTGTTTCTCATTTCAAGTTCTTTATTTAGTAAAAACTTTAAAAGTTCAAAATACTCTTTTTCCCTGAATTTTATAGCAAGTTCGACCCTTTGTTTGTTTATATGCACGGGAAGCCTGTATCCAAGGAGTCCTTCAAGAGACGCATTACCTGTTTTTTTAATATAGAGGTTATACATATACAAATTCCTTATATATCTTATTAAAGCTGGAATAATTCTTTTATAGTCGTTGGTTTCTAAAAAATATTCAAGTTCATTGTAAAAATCCCTGCCGTTCAAAATCAAATTAAAAAGCCCCTCAAAACTCTCCTCTTTGTATTCGAATACAAGGTTTTTAACATCGTTTAAAGAAATTTTATCCGAATAATTTGAAAGCTTTTCAATCTCTTTTTCAAGAAACACACTCTCCGTAGTCCTGGCCAAATACATTTTTGCTTCCTGAGAAATTTCAACACCGTATTTTTGGGAAAGTACATTTATCTGCTCAATTATATCTTTTAATGAAGGCTCAAAAAAACGAACAAAATTTTTTCCAAAAACCTCAGGTTTTTTATTTCCGTAATAGAAGAAAAAAAGATAACTCTCTTTTGTAAATTTCAAAAGCTTTTCAATATTTTGAGGGATTTTGTTGTGCTTAATAACCAAAACGTTTACACCGCCAAAAAGTGAAGATTCGCTTAAATGGGTTTTTGCAATTTCATAATCATATTCGTCAAAATAGATTTTTAATACATTTTCATCTTTAAATTTTTCAATAATCTTGTTTTCATACTGCTGCAAATAAAAACTGTTTCCGTAAAATACACAGTAATTTGGCAATTTGCCTAATTTATCGAAATCTTTTTTATACATTTTGTCCTTTTTTTATAAAATTTTATCAAAACCAATTTTAAAGTTTACATCATTTCACCTTTTTCACCTACGGTTGGGTAGGTTCACTTTTTTTACTTCAAAAATAAATGGGACATTTATTTTTAGGACTGGTATAATCCAAAATCCTCAATTTTCCATTTTCCATTTTACATTTTTCACTTTTCATTTTTTACTTCTTTCACTTTTCCCCTAATTTTAGCGGTGGCGATATCCGAGGTTAATATTTCAATTTCTACTTTTTCAAACAGTTTATATTTTTTCCTGTCTTTCAAAAACACCCTGGCTCCTAAAAGCAAATCTTCAGTTATTTTTGCAATCGGAGGTATTTCGGTATCTTCAATAATTCCTTTGTATATAGCTCCTATATGATCTTTTGCAAACCTTGCATATTTCCTGTCATAAAAATCCCACTCCACTTTCATAGCTTCCCGTTCTAATTCACTAATTTTCACCACCAATGCTTCAATGTTTCTAAGAATAAATTCTTTTTGTTTTTTATTGTTTTTAATTATTGATTTTAAAAGTCTGTGAAGCGTAAGGTCCGAATATCTTCTAATTGGCGAAGTAAAATGCGTATATTTTTCAAATCCTAACGCATAATGGCCTGTATTTTTTGCATCATATCTTGCCTGCTGCTGTGAGCGTATTATAAGTTTGTCAACCTCTTTTTCAATCCCCATCATTTTAGCCTGCTTTTGAATATCACGCACAACTTTTACAAAATCCTTTTCATCTACATCTATATCAATTCCCAAAGCCATCAAACTTTCATACAGTTCGTCAATGCTGTTTGAAGAGGGTTTTTCATGAACCCTGAAAATTCCAAAATCAATCATTTTAGCGGCGGCTTTATTAGCAAGAAGCATACAGTCTTCTATAAGTTTATGTGAGGGGGTTTCAATTTCGAGCTCTATACTTTCAATCAAACCTTCGTCATTAAGAGTCATTTTTATTTCGTCACTGCTGAAATCAAGGCCGGTTTTCAGCCTTTTTGTACGGATTTTTTTTATTCTCTCCCACAAAGGCATAAGCCAATTTAAAATTTCTTTATCCGTTTCATCCGTATCTTTAAAATTCCCCGCCAAAAATTCATCAACTCTGTCATATGAATATTTTCTTTTTGAGCATATAATCGCCTCAAAAAGCTCTTCTTTTATAACTTCGTTTTTACTGTTCAGATAAATTTTAAAAACAAAAGCAAGTCTGTCTTCATTTTCTTTCAAAGAACATATGTTTTCACTAAGCTCTCTTGGAAGCATAGGAACGGATTTGTGCGGAAAATAGATACTAAACCCCCTCTCTTTTGCTTCTTTGTCAATATTGCCGTTAAGATATACATATTCGCTCACATCAGCAATTGCCACATAAAGGATGTTTTTTTCTCTGTCAAAATAAATTGCATCGTCGTGGTCTTTTGCCGTCTGAGGGTCAATGGTGCAAAAAGAAAGATGCGTCAAATCGATTCTTTCAGGATAAAATTCCTTATTAACATAATCACCGTAAGCTTCCGCCTCGGCTACGGCTTTTTTACTGAATTCCTCTTTTTTATTATATAAAGCAAGCGAAATTTTTTCATCCACCCAAGGGTCGTCCAAAACACCTAAAACATCAATAATTTTATTGGTATAATTATCAACTTTGAACACTGCACCTTCAGGAAGTTTTTTTAGTGTTTTTTTCTTTTCGGCTACAAATGTCTGCAAATTTGTTTTTATATTTTTTAAAACGGGGATTTTTTTATTGTTTTTATATTCAAACGTCAAATACACAACGCTTACATTAAATGCCTTTTCAAGGATATAAACAACTTTTGCTTTGGGTCTGCCTTTTTTGTTAAAAAGTTTTTCGGCTATTACCAAATCTCCCCTACCAGCCCCGTTTAAATGCTCCGCTTCAATTAAATAATCTTTTTCCTTAATCCCTAGGGGAGTTAAAAAACCAAACCCTTTTTTAGTTATATCTATTTTACCTATTCTGTATTTTGATTTCAGTTTTATAATTTTTGAATCGCTCACAATCCTAAGAGCGACCAAATCATTAACTATATCCCTTTTATCTCTCGGGATGTCTTTTGAAGCCACCCCTTGTACTAATTTATATGCAAATTCTTTCAATATTATCCTTTTACTATTTCAATGGCCGTCCTTAAAGCATCAGTATCCAAATTATAATTTTGGGCAATTTCAAATGCTTTATTTACACTTTCTTCATTATAAGGTTTTATTAAATCAATTAACGTTTTTAACACCAAAAGAGCAGCACTTTCCGTTTTATAATTCCCTTCAGGATTATTAATATTAGCCATTGATTCTATTAAATCACTGCTAAATTTCCAATGTTCGAAAATTTTAGTCGTAACTTCTGTTGTCGTAGCACCTGCCATTTCCTTTTCGAGTGTATCCCTGTCTTCTCCGTTGTGAAGCCTTTTTTTAAATTCATCACTCAAATCTTCATTTTTCAATATCAACGATATCACAACAGCCCCTAAATCTATAAGAAATGAGTTTGTAGCCATTATGTCAAGCTTGTTTCTGTCTTTTTTAAACCAGTTTACCGCAATTATATTTCTTTGTGAAGAGACATCGTGAAATTTTGTTTCATCAATACCGTAGGCACTTAAATCAAATTTAAGCGAATTTCTTATTGCAAACGAAATTGCAAAACCTTTTACTGTAGACATTCCAAATAACGAAACAGCCATATCCACAGTTTTTATCTGTTTTGCAAAGCCATATAAAGGCGAATTGGCTGCTTTTAAAAGATTGGCGGTCAGCATTGGGTCTTCTTTGACAATTTTTATTAAATCCGCAATTGATGCTTCAGGGTCGCTTGTGATTCTTTGTATCTCTAACACACTTTTTGGAAGAGGCGGGAGGGCTTTTATCTGTTTTAATATTTTTTCATTCATTTATACTCCTTAATAACTTAGTAATTTCTTCATTTTCACCGTAATTGTTCAGATAAATTTTAAGTACTTCTTTCGCTTTAATTTTATCATTTTTTTCAAGTAATATCATAGCAAACATTTTCCAGCTTTCATATTTGGAAGGGTCGATATTGTTGGCTTTTAAAGCCCATATTTTTGCATTTGCCAAATCTTTTTTACTAAAATATATGTTTGCTATTGTCATAGCAGTAGAATAATTGGGGAATTTAGAAAAAGAAGCTTTTAAAAATTTTAAATCTGCTTTTTTTTCTTTTATCAAAGGTTGCACATTTTTAGTTGTTTCATTTTTTTCGTTAGCTTTTAAAACCGGTTTTTTACTCACTGGATTTTTACTCACTGGATTTTTACTCACTGGATTTTTACTCACAGGTTTTTTACTCACAGGTTTTTTACTCACAGGTTTTTTACTCACAGGTTTTTTACTCACAGATTTTTTTTCTTTATTTTCCTTAATTTGCGGCAATACGAATGATAGATTAAACACACTATTATTCTCTTCATTGATTCGAGATTTAACTTCCGTTTTAT
>Ga0256836_1000192_pt1 | contig 36755 bp, 41 predicted proteins | sample 4561380metaG_FD_185974 | JGI IMG/M metagenome (GOLD analysis project Ga0256836, IMG submission 185974) | Hydrothermal vent microbial communities from Guaymas Basin, Mexico - 4561-380 | ecosystem: Environmental > Aquatic > Marine > Hydrothermal vents | place: Mexico: Guaymas Basin | collected...
TATGGATATTGAGAAGCAGTGAGGCAGTTGAGCATCCAAGATCATAAACAATGCCACCTTCTGTTAAGTTCTTATGTGTAAAAAACTGAGTGATTTTTTGACTCTCTTTATAAAAAGGAACACTCCGCTCTAACATATCATCAAAGACAGCAGCTACTTCTGCATCAAACTCAAACTGTTTCTTTATCGGTTTTGTAAATACTTTATCATTCATATATTTTCCTAATATGTAATTTTAACAAAATTGTTATGATATAATTAATAAAATCTCAAATATGTGAAAATGGTTTATTTATGAAATTTACAATAAAAGCAAAACTTTTTTTAATAACTTCCATTCCAATCATCACACTTATAATACTTTCAGCACATAATCTTGATGAAAAATATGTAAATCATCTTCTCCATGAGCTATAGATAGAGAGAAAGCCTTAATTCTTACTCCTATAGTAGCATTAACAGCAAGTGTTCTAGAAGCAGACAAAGCGATGTTTTTAGATGCGGGAATGGATGGGTTTGTAGACAAACCAATCAATAGTGATGAACTTGAAATAGTTTTTACAAAATATTTAAAAAGGATATAAATGGAAATAAATACTTCAACATGGATGATGATTTTTTTTATTCTCTCTCTTGTCGCGAGTATCTGGAAGATTTGGGCTTTTCTACCAAATAAAGCTCTTGAAGATGATGATAGAACAGAAGCTTCAGAAAAAGAGCTCTTTTCACTTATGGTAAAGGTTATTAAGAGTAAAAAAGGTATGTTAAATGAGAAAGAACTCTTCTCACTCATGAAAAGCGATAAAGATTTTGATAGTAAACGCTATTGGCGTTTTAATCAAAATAGACTAAACCACCTACTTCAAGAGTACTATATAGAGAATCAAGAGACAGAGAGTATCAAAGATATTTATAAAAAAAACAGTTAAAGACAGAGCTCAATCTTTTTCAAAAAATGTATTTTAACATCGCTTGAAAAAGGCTTGTTTGTACAAGCACTTTTTAATAGCTAGTCGTTTTTTGACTCAATGACTTTAATCTCAGGTTGTGTAATTGAGTTTATTACCTCTTTTTGCATCTCCTGCGACAACTGTCCACTCATTGCTAAATCTAACACCTTTTGTATACGTTGCTCCTGCAACTCTTTGTTTTTAAGTTCCAGTTCATGTTGTAAACGCTGCTCTTCTAGCTTTGTTTTAAGTTCTAAAGTTTTATGTTTATGTTTAAACCATAAGAAAATAGCAATCATAAGAATAAATAAAAATCCAATAGCAATATAAAGATTAATCATACTTTGCTGCTTCTTTGTTTGAGTATCTAGCTTAGTAACGGCAAGAGTAGTTGTTGCTGTCTGAGTAGCTATATTTTTTTTTGCTTCATTATCAATTTTTGCAACTTCAACAGCTTTTAATGACTCTATTTTTGCTATTTCAATCTTAGAGTTTGCCTCTATTTCTGCCATTTTAATCTTATTTTCACGTTCAAGAGCATTATCTTTTGCCTTAAACACTACAGAATTAGAGTTTATTCCACTAGAGATATATCCATCTTCCAAATAGGCTTTAGAACTGTTACCCTCTTGACAACCAGTCATAATCATAAAAGCCAAAATTGCAGCACTTAATTTTATAATCTTATTCATTACCTACTCATTATTGAACTATTTTACTAAATTAAAAAATAATGTAATTTTAGTTTCTATCCATAGCATTTAAATCTTTAAATGCCGTAATAACTCTCTCAACTAAGCTCTCTTGTCCAGCACGTAACCACTTTCTTGGATCATAGTACTTTTTGTTTGGTTTATCATCACCATCAGGGTTTCCTATCTGACCTTGTAAATAGTCATGGTACTTAGCTTCATACTCGCGAACACCATTCCATGTTGCCCATTGTGTATCTGTATCTATGTTCATTTTTATAACACCATAACCGATAGCTTCAGTGATTTCAGAAGGAAGAGAACCTGAACCACCGTGAAAAACAAAGTTTACAGGTTTAGCATCAGTATTATGCTTTTCAGTGATGAATTTTTGAGAGTTATCTAGAATTTTAGGAGTTAGAGAAACATTACCTGGTTTATAAACGCCATGTACATTTCCAAATGAAGCAGCAATAGTAAAGTGAGGAGAGACCGCACCTAAAACTTCATAAGCAAGACATACATCTTCTGGTTGCGTATAAAGTAGTGAGTTATCCATATCTGTGTTATCTACACCATCCTCTTCTCCACCTGTACAACCAAGCTCTATCTCGATACTCATACCAATTTTGCTCATACGTTCTAAGTAAGTTTTACAAGTGTTTATGTTGTACTCTAATGGCTCTTCAGAAAGGTCTAACATATGTGATGAGAAAAGTGGTTTTGCATGTTTTTCAAAATACTCTTCCCCTGCATCTAAAAGAGCATCTATCCATGGAAGTAATTTTTTAGCAGCATGGTCAGTATGAAGGATTACAGCTACACCATAAGCTTCTGCCATCATATGAGTATGGATTGCTCCCGAGATTGCACCTACTATTGCTGACTTTTCATTCTCATTACTAAGACCTTTCCCCGCATAGTATGACGCTCCACCATTTGAGAACTGTATAATTACAGGAGAGTTTACCTTTGCAGCAGCTTCTATAACACCATTGATAGAATCAGTACTCACAACATTTACAGCAGGGATAGCAAAGCCCTCTTTTTTTGCATGATCATAAACTTTTTGAACATCCTCACCAAAAAGAACTCCTGGTTTTACAATATCTAAAATACCTTTACTCATATAAACTCACCTCTATAAAAATTTAATTTTGTAATTATATTTAAAAGTTCATTTAAAAGAACTTTATGATAAAATGAGTGATATGGCAAAACTACAAGCAAAAGCGATTAACACAGATATTGTTCTTATTGACATCATTAATTTTTCACAACTCTCTTCTGCTGAGCAGTTAGAAATAGTTATCTTTTTAACTAAAAGTTTTAAAAAAATGATAGAAAAAATGCTCTTAAACTCGAATACCCCTTTATCAAAATTTATCATAGGGTTTGTCTCTACAGGTGATGGATTTTACTGTATTTTAAATCCTCGACTCAAAGGTTTTGGTGCTATTTTAGGACTAAGTTTTAACCATTTTTCTGAGCATATCTCAAAAAAGTACCCCTATTTTGAAGGTATCCGAATCGCTGTACATACAGGAGAGGTGAATGAGTTCACTGATATTCTTGGAAGTAAAAACTTTATAGGTGATGGACTCAATGATTGTGCTAGATACTTAGAGATTAAGAGTTTTACTATCTCAACAGTTATGATCTCAGATATTGCCTATGATAGCTTAAAGAACTTTCTGTTGCTTCACAAGGACTTTAATACACTTTTAAGAAGACAAGAACTCAAAAAATCTAGTGTTCACTCCTTTAAAGATAAACATGGAAACATAAAAAAAGGGTGTCTAATCTGGTTACGAGACTCTAGTATAATAAATCCACCAGATATAAACTATAATTCAATAATATAAAGGGATAATATGAGACTAACATTAGATGAGTACTCTAAACATTTCAAGATGTCAAAAGAGATGATTAATTCAAAACTTCGTAGTAAAAAACTCAACTATATAATAGAAGATGGAATTACCTATATCATAGTTACGAGAAGTTCTCTTGAAAAAGATAAGAGAAGTGAAATTCACAAAACACAAAAAGAGAACACTTCACAGAGTAAGAACATTAAAAAAGAAGCACAAGTCCCAACAAAACCAAAGACTACCGTAGCAATGGTTTTAGGACTTTACCAAAAAGAGAACCAACAACTTAAAGAAAAAATTGTACAACTTGAAGAGAAAATAGATAAACTCATAGATGATAAGGAGCAGATGCTCCGTGATGAGATGGCTAAGATAGAACATGTTTACAGTACAAAAGATGAACAACTCAAAAACATTTTAGAACTTATAAACACTAAACTTCTTGTTGAAAACAATGACACTTCAGATACTGTACATGAAGTAGAAACAGTTGATATCCCTGTCGAAGATTCTCAAACTAAAAAAGATGAAATTATAGAACTTAAAAAGTATCTTAAAACGCTTGATCTTGAAAATTACCAACAAAAAATAATCAAAAAGAGATTTTTAGCAGTTTATGGAAAAGATATTCGTATCATTAAACAAAATGGGAAACTCTATCTCGATTTTTCAAAATATGACTACAGTGACCTTTTAGAATACTAATGCAACTATAAGAGGGAGCTAAATACTCTCACCTCCCTCATTTTCAAACTTTAAAACACCATATTTCAAAATAGATTTTACAGCAGACTCTTTTAAAATATAAATTTAACACGGTTTTCCGTATATAGTAAATAATATTATGTATATTTACTTATATATTTAATCTATTATATACATAATATTATATAAAAAATACAATATTACTAATTTTTAACATAATAAAATGTATATTTAAGTATATTTTCCGTATAATAATTTTTATGAAAATCGATGATCTATTTAATATCCTTCATAACTCATTAGAGTCTCAAAATAATGGTAAAAAAATATCTCTTAAAGATATGGCTTTACGCTTTGGAATATCTATGCGAACATATCAAGACTGGAAACTCGGTCGTGCTAAGCCTCAAGCAGCTGGAGTAGTGATTCAGATGTTAGGAAAACTAGAAGATGATGAGATTATTAGGGCCGTTAGAAAAATAAATAAACTAGGGGAGTAAGGCGATGAGTGCACTTACTAAAAAGGAAAGAGAGGGACTAGATGATGTCTTTCTCTCTATTCATACACAAAGAGATAAATATAAAAAATTAAAAGAGATTGCCACTTTAATCTTATCACATGAGACACATCCTAATTTCACAAAACTCTTGAAACGGGCTATATATGGATTCAAAAGACAAAAGATTTCATATATTTGGGGAGATATTGCTAAAAAGAAGAAAAATTTAAGCAAATAAAGTATAAAGTATCTATAGCTGAATTGTTCCGTCCACGATGGAAGTTCGGAAAATATTTTAATCCAAGGGTATATTTATGAATAAAGCTCAATTCGTTGAATTAGTACAAGCAAGTGGAGAATACAAAACAAAAGTAGAAGCAGAAGCTGCAATCAAAGCATTTACTGATGCTATTACAACTGCACTAGTAAAGAAAGAAGATGTTTCTTTAGTTGGTTTTGGTAGTTTTACTGCTGCACTTCAAAAAGGTAAAAGTGGTAAAGTACCAGGTACTGATAAAACTTATACTACTCAAGATAAAATGGTTCCTAAATTTAAAGCTGGTAAAGGTCTTAAAGACCGTGTAGCTTCAGGTAAATAGTTACCGAAATCTCTTATTCATCCTTTCAGGATGATAAGATTTTATCTTACTCCAATGAACCTATCTTTCATAACCTCATTTTTTAAAAAAAGTCAAAAACCACTTACTATTCCTGATACAATTCTCATTAAAAAACTTAAAAACTTATCTACACAAAGTAATTTACTTGTTTTCAAAGATGTAAACATCTATCATCACACAGATAAATATACTATTCCAATTATGGTACTTGATGATACTAGAGGTCTTTATCTATTTGAAACAAAAGAGTGGACATTTGATGAACTTAAAAATGCAGAGATTCAAAAAGCACAAAAACAAGAGAGTAGTGCCGATACTTTAGCTTTTGAAAATACTCATAATATTATCCGAAAAAAATTTAATGAACTTACACATAACGATGGTATCCCTATCTTTAACTTCTTGTTGATGGAGAACCTAAATAGTGATGAGTATGAGCATCTAAATGACTCCTTTAAAGCTCTTCTTCCTCGAGATAAAATCATCTTTAGTGACTCCCTTCAGAGTGATATTTTTAAAAAACTGCAAGATGTTTCTCCTGCAACGACTAACTTAACAACAGCAGACTTGGTAATGGGGACACTTCTCATTCAGTATGCCATTTTAGATGATGAAAATGTTCACTTTGCAAACAGGGAGCAGATAGCGTTTATAGATAAGCCTCTTGAGCAGTTAAATATACTCAATGCACCCTATAAAAGTGGAAAGAGTTCACTTATCCTACTCAAGTCAATAGTTGAACTTTTCAATAATCCAGATGATAAAATTATTATCTTAAAACCTACAACTCTAGCCTGCGATATTTTCAAAAAAAGACTTTTAGAAATTGTAGAGCATGCAATCATTGAGATAGATTTAAGTGCTATAGAGATTATAACACCACTTGATCTTGTTAATAGACATAATACAAAACTAGGAAGAGAGCATACACAACTATTAGATATAGATGATAAGCTAATGAAAAAGTCATTTGACAGTTCACCCCTACTTATCTGTGATGATGCAAATATCTATAACTCAAAATTTATTGACTATCTGAAGCATCTACAAAAAAAAGATAAGCTTCTTTTTGTAAATACTACTTTTGAAGCTCAAGAGATACAGACCTTAACACTCTCATATCAAAATGAAAAAAGAGAGATATCTTTTCAAAATACAAATCCTTATGCAAAAGCACTCAATATTATCTTCAATTTAGTAAATGATAATGAAGATGGGATTGTACTTGCTGCCTCTGAGGAGTCTTGTGAAAATCTTTTTGATGACTTAGATAAATTTATTACAACACAAGCACAAATTTTAGAGAGTAACCTCCCTCTTGTTAAACAAAAACTAGGCAAAGTTCTTCTTTGTAAATATTCAGACATTAATACCCTAAGGGTCAAACATATTATTATGATAGATTTATTTTCAGCAAGCGAAAATGAGATAGAATATGCCTTTAATTTAGCAACAGAGAGTGTCAATGTTCTCTATGAAGAAGATTACCACGAGATAATACATCTAAGGAATAAATATGAACAAAGTAGTCAAGAGCGAATCAGAGTGGAGAGCACAACTAACACCTGAAGCATTTTCAGTATGTAGAATGCACGGTACAGAAGCCCCTTTTTCAGGAGAGTTTTACGATTATAAAGGTGAAGGCACATACAGATGTGTATGTTGTGATGCACCTCTCTTTGAATCAGATACTAAATTTGACTCTGGAACAGGCTGGCCAAGCTACTTTGAAGCGGTAGAAAATGCTGTTACAGAGATAAAAGATATGTCCCATGGAATGATACGGGTGGAAGTAGTCTGTGCAACATGTGATTCACATCTCGGACACCTCTTTCCAGATGGTCCAGCACCAACAGGAGACCGTTATTGTATTAACTCAGTCTGCTTAACTTTCAAAGAGAGCCACTAATGAAAAACTTTATTCTTATCCCTATACTTTTAAGCACTTTACTTTTTAGTGCTTGTAGTTCAGATGCTTCAAAACCTGTAAAAGAGGTTATAACAACTTCCATACAAAAAACAACTCAAAATCTCAATCACCCGACTGTTGTACTGCAAACAACAGCAGGTGATCTTGAAATAGAACTTTTTTCTGATATTGCACCACTTGCAGTGGAAAACTTTATGACTCATATTAAAGATGGTTACTACAACGGTATCGCCTTTCACCGTATTATCAAAAACTTTATGATTCAAGGTGGTGATCCAACAGAGAGTGGTAGAGGTGGGGAGTCTATTTGGCATAAAAACTTTAAAGATGAGTTTAAAGATAAAACATTTGATAAAGCAGGTATCCTTGCAATGGCCAACCGTGGACCAGGGACAAATGGAAGTCAGTTTTTTATAACTACAGCAGCAACACCTTGGCTTAATGGTCACCATACTATCTTTGGTCAAATTACTCCAAAATCTTATTCTGTTTTACAGATACTCAATGAGACTCCAGTAAATGGAAGTACACCTCAAGAGAGAGTAGAAATCGTAAAAGCATACATACAAAGTGAAGGTAAATAGATGGAAATGCAAACTATGCAAAAACTAGAAGAAGAAGCATTAAAAAAGAGTGGTACAGACTTTAGCCGTTTAGGTTTTGCTCTCTTTTTTATGATAGGTGTCTTAACATTTAGTTTCTTAAATAATGGGGGTATCCCTAACAATATGTTCCTAGCTATTGCTGCACTTATAGGTGCTTATATGGCTATGAATATCGGAGCAAACGATGTAGCCAACAATGTTGGTCCAGCTGTTGGTTCCAAAGCGATGACCATGACTATGGCTATTATAATAGCTGCTGTTTTTGAAGCTGCTGGAGCACTAATAGCTGGTGGGGAAGTTGTTAAAACCATCAAAAAAGGGATTATTGATATCTCAGCATTTGGTGGTAATGCAGATCCATTTATCTGGGCAATGATGGCAGCACTTCTTGCTGCTGCACTATGGCTAAACTTTGCAACTATGATGCGAGCACCTGTCTCAACAACACACTCAATTGTTGGGGGTGTAATGGGTGCGGGAATTGCAGCTGCTGGGTTTAGCATAGTTTCATGGGGGACAATGGGAAAAATCGCTGCTTCATGGGTTATATCTCCTGTTCTTGGTGGTCTTATAGCTGCAGCCTTTCTCTACTCCATCAAAAAGTCCATCGTATTTAAAGATGACAAAATTCAAGCTGCCAAAAAATATGTTCCAGTTTTTGTAGCACTAATGTCATGGGCATTTGTAACATATCTTACACTTAAAGGTCTCAAAAAAATCTGGCCCTCAGTAGTAGATATACTCAATATAATTCCCTTCGTCTCAATTGAGATGACAAAAAAACCAACACTTTTAACAGCTCTTATAATGGGTGGAGTGATAGCGATCATAGTATTTTTTGCAATACGTAAAAAACTCTCAGCAACTACAGATATGGAAAACACTAAAGATTCAGTAAATACACTTTTTACTATTCCTCTTATCTTTTCAGCAGCTCTTCTCTCTTTTGCTCACGGTGCAAATGATGTTGCAAATGCTATTGGGCCTTTAGCTGCTATTAACGATGCTGTAGTAAATGGTGGTATATCTTCAAAAGCGAGTATCCCTTTATGGGTTATGGGTGTTGGAGCACTAGGTATCGCTCTTGGTCTTGCCCTTTATGGACCAAAACTCATCAAAACGGTAGGTTCTGAAATTACAGAGCTTGACCAAATCAGAGCTTTTTCTATCGCAATGGCTGCCTCAATTACAGTTATTATTGCATCACAACTAGGTCTTCCTGTAAGTTCAACACATATCGCTATAGGTGGTGTCTTTGGGGTTGGTTTCTTACGAGAGTACTTACACTTAAGTGATGCAGATACGACGATAGAAGAAGATAAAGAGATTATTAAAGATGAGAAACATACACTAAGTGCTTATAAAGCTGAACTCTCAAAACTAGAGAAAAAACCTAAAAAGAGTGTTACAGAGTATGAACGAGTAGTTGAACTTTACAAGCTAGTAGCTGATGAAGAAAAAATCATTAAGTCTGCAAAAAAACATATCAAAAAAGCAAAAAAAGTCGAGTACGTAAAGCGTGATGCTGTGAAAAAGATTATTGCTGCATGGGTTATTACAGTACCAGCAGCAGCTATTCTTGCCGCTATACTCTTTTATATGATTCGCGGAATTATGCTCTAAACGCTATTAAGAGCCTCTTGAAGCTTCAGTGCTTGAGAGTGCTCCTTAACATCATGAACTCTAAGTATAGAAGCTCCATTACGAACTGCCTCTAAATGAATTGCAAGAGTCCCACCAAGTCTATCCTCTACTTTAGAAGCTATAACTTTATCTATCATAGACTTTCTTGAAGCACCAACTAAAAGTGGTTTTTTCAAGGTTCTAAAATGCTCTAAATGCTTTATAAGAGTCAGGTTGTCATGTAGTGTTTTTCCAAATCCAATTCCAACATCTAAAACTATTTTCTCAATACCAAAACTCTCTGCTTTTGTTACTCTCTCTTCTAAAAAAGTATAGACCTCATCTAAGATATTATCATACAAAGGATTATCTTGCATTGTCTGAGGTTTTCCTTGCATATGCATAATAACAGCCGTTGCCCCATACTCACTGCAAAGCTTACAAACAGCATCATTTTCTAAACCTGTAATATCATTTACAATTGTAAAACCTGACTCTAGTGCATACTTTATAACGATAGGTTCATAACTATCTATACTAAAGGCGACTTTCTTAAAAAGTTCTCTCTCCTTTATAAGGTCCAAAATCGGTTTCACTCGAGAGAGTTCTACTTCAGGGGAGATCAACTTAGCATTTGGAGCAGAAGAGACACCACCAATATCGATAATAGTTGCACCATCGCTAATCATCTGCTCAATCATTACAACAGCATCCTCACCACTAAATCTACTATCTGCAAAGAAACTATCATCATTAGCATTTATAACACCCATAATATCTACTTTTTCTATACTCTTTAGTTGTGTGATTTCTTTTAATCTATGCGCGAGATTTTTTAGCCCAAAAGGCTGTGCTAACTCTTTTTTTGAAAGTGTCACGAGTTGTTTAGTAGTAGCAATTAAAAGACAATCAACTCTTGGTGTTTGAGCTAGAACTGTGCCACGAGGAACAGCTAAATCTGCACCAATAGAGAGGGCATCCTGCTTTAAAATATTTGCACCACCTACATTCAAATCTTTTATACTGATTATATGTGTCTGAGCCTTAGAGGAGAGGATATTTACTCCCCCACTATCAACTCCTAATCTCTTTAGATAGTTTTTTATATCTAGGCTATTAGATAATTTTTCTACTATCATTAAACATCCTTTGCAAAACTCATAAGTAACATAGCGAGTACACTTTGAGGTCGGGCATTTAGATTTAGTAACCTATAGGCTTTATCGAAATTATCTAACTGCAGTGGTGTTAAGATAAGCATATCAACCACTGTAGCACGATAAAAGAGGGCTTGAACCAACTCTTTTGCATCCTCTTTTTTTACTCGTACATGCTCTTTTAAAAATGTAAATACATCCTTATAGTCGAGGCGTGCAAGACTTATCTCTATCTCTACTTTTACTCTATGGGTATCTACTTTAAGAATTGGCAAACGAGAACGAACAGTAGGAAGTAGGTTTGATTTTGTTGGACTTATAATAATAAATTCTATATTATGAGGAGGCTCTTCTAAAAGTTTTAAAAGAGAGTTTTGTGCAACATCTGTAAGATCAGATGCCCCCAATATAATATACTTAGTCTCCGCTTCACTTATATAAGCTTCTGCTAAAACTGCTTTTGCATGCTCTATTTTAAAGCTCTCATCCGTGACTACAAACTTTACAACTCTATGTGGAGACAACTCTCTTTCTAGTTGGGATGCTTCCTCTTCTATCTCATCAGAGATAATTATATGCCCTTTTACAGCATTATGAGCTTGCATCAACCTCTCCAAACATGGTAGCATTTAATGAAGCATCAAAGAGTCGGTAGAGTTGTAGAAGTTTAATATCTAAAATTTTATCATAAGACTTTAAAGTGAAAGCATCATTAAAATCTTCATCAAACATCCAGAAGTAGCTATTATCTTTTCTTTTGGCTATATCACAGCGTTTATCTTCACCTTTTCCAATATACCAGAAAAAATAATCATCTTTATGCGCTAATGAAATCATATCATCTAAAACATCTATCATCTCACCACCACTCACACTATTGTAGTGAACAAAAAGGGCATCAATACTCAGGATAGGAATAAGAGGTCGATCTAGTGAAGCGCTATTTAAAGAGGAGAGTATATAACTCTCTAACCATTTTCTTTTTTCATCAGTAATAAGAATAATGGTTTTACCTTGAAGTATCTGCTCAAGTGCATATGCTGTTGTCTTTGACCACTCAAAACGCTGTTCTTCTAACCAACTAAGGCTACCACCCTCTTCACGAATAGCATCAAGTGTCCACTGTGCAAAGTCAGGTAGGTATGTCTGAGACATATGACTACTTATCTAACTCATAAGCATCGTGAAGACCACGAACTGCTAACTCTGCATATTTTTCATCAATTACCATTGAAATTTTTATCTCACTTGTTGAAATCATATTAATATTGATATTGTTATCCGCCATAGTTGAGAATGCTTTTGCCGCAACACCTGTATGACTTCTCATTCCAACACCAACAACAGAAACTTTACAGATATCTTCATTGTAAGAGTCAGCATTTATCTCACCATCTTTTACAAAAGTATCTACTATAGCCTTAGCATCTTTCAAATCGCCTACTGGTACCGTAAAGTCTATGTTTGTAGTCTCATCAACAGCTTTATTTTGAATAATCATATCAACATTTACTTCAGCAGTTGCAAGTTTATTAAAGATATCAGATGCAATCCCTGGTCTATCTTTTACCCCAAGAAGTGAGATACGTGCTTGATTTCTATCTAATGCGATTCCGCTTACTAATGGTGCTTCCATGATATTTTCCTCTTTCGTTATTAATGTCCCCTCTTCATTTGAGAAGCTTGTTCTTGTTACTAAATTTACATTAAGTTTTTTTGCCATCTCTACAGAGCGGTTTTGTAAAACTTTCGCACCAAGAGATGCAAGTTCTAACATCTCTTCATAAGAGATTTTTTCTAACTTTTTTGCTTTTGGCTCTATACGAGGGTCCGTTGTAAAGATTCCACTTACATCTGTATATATCTCACATAAGTCCGCTTTTAATGCCCCTGCTATCGCAACAGCAGAAAGATCACTACCACCACGACCTAGTGTTGTAACATCACCGTGCTCATTCACACCTTGAAAACCTGCAACAACAATAATTTTTCCCGCTGTAATTGCTGCTTGCATTACTTCAGGATTTATCTCTTCTATACGTGCTTTTGTATGGTGTATATCAGTAATTATGCCCGCTTTTCTTCCTGTCATCGCTGTCGCCTCATGACCCATCTCTTGTAGTGCTATTGAGAGAAGTGATGCTGTAACACGCTCCCCTGCACTTAGAAGCATATCCATCTCAGCGCGAGCTGGATTTTCTGAAAAATGCTCAGCATACCCTACAAGTTTATTTGTTTCACCACTCATAGCAGAAACAACAACTACTACATCATTACCCTCTTTTACAGTAGCACTAACACGTGCAGCAACATTTCCAATACGCTCTAGGTCGCCAACACTTGTTCCACCAAATTTTTGAACAATTAACATTTATAATAATCCTTCATTTTTAAAATAATTTAGCACTGTCTCATATACTGGTTTTTTAAAATGTGCTGTATGATTTAAGACATCTGTAACACTTACAAATTTATGTGCCATGAACTCTGGATGTTCTGTTGCTAAGTTGATTTTTGCATCTTTACTCAGCTTCATCAGAAAGTATCTCTGTCTCTGACCAGTATAGGGTTTCATTCTCTCAGCAATTTTACTAGGGAAATCGTAAGATATCCACTCAGGATACTCACCAACAATTACAGCTTCTTTTGTTCCTATTTCCTCTTCCATCTCTCGGAAAAGTGCCTCTTGAACCTCTTCACCCTTGTCAATTCCACCCTGAGGGAACTGCCAAATATCTTGAAGGTCATTACGCTGTGCGATAAAAATCTCTTTTTTATCTGGGTAATTCTCTGAAACAATAATCATCGCCACATTTGGACGATATTCACTTTTAATACTCATTTATTTACCTATATTTAATTATCGCGATTATACAAAAATAGTGATTAAAAGAATATAATGTAGTTAAAAGAGACCCACTATTGTTTAAAATTACAAATAATACTTTTTGTTTTAATATGGTTTTTAACATTTAAACTGTAAAATAGATTAATTAAAAAAAAGGAATACCAATGAATATCGGTAAAACATCTTTCTCTATTATTGCTCTCTCAGCAATAGCTCTTCTCTCTGTAGGTTGTGCTCCTAAACAATCTACTACACTTACACCAACTAAAATAGAACGTTCACAAGAACTTTTTATTACTACAGATATTAAAAAGACAAAAGTTAAGAAAAAAAAAGATTTTCAATATGAAATAAACCTCAACAATACAACGAAAACAGAAGCATCACTTATGCTAAAAAACAGAGGTGACAAAACACTAACTATTTCGGGACTTAACCTTAAAGACCCTTCACATCTTTTAAAATCTTCTAACAACTGTAATAAACCTTTAAAAGGTGGTGAGTCTTGTAACTTAACTATTAAATTTACAGGAAAAAATGAAGGTAGATTTACTTCGATTTTAGAAATTGCTTCTAATGATATAAAGCATAAAGTAACAAATATTCTTATTAATGCAGAGTCAAAAGACAAATTTCATGGCTATATCTCTCCAATTAAATCTACAAAAGTAAAACAAGAGAGAACTGTAAAACTTAAGTTTAATGCACTTAATAAAAAGCAATATATTCAAATTGAGAATGATGGACTTGGCCTTCTTGAACTTAAAGCTCCAAAAAGAAGTGGTGAAGATGCAAGTAGTTTCAAATATACAACAGATTGTAAAACATCTTTAAAAGTTGGTCAAAAATGTGAAGTTACTGTAACTTACGATCCAACAAAAAAAGAGGGATTTAGTGATGCTACTATTACAATTCCATCAAATGGTAACATTACACCATCAAGATATATCAGATTAGAGGGTTACTCAAAACCTTTCTCAATTGCTATTAACAAATTTGTAGTCTCTGATAATATTGGTGACTTTGTTGATGATTACTTTGAATCTAGTAAAACTTACTACTTTAGAACTATCTATCAAGGTAACACAGATAGATTTTTTACAAATGGTGTAAAAGCAGAAATCGCTAAATACTTCAAAGCAAATAACTTTAAACTTGCATCATCTCCTGCTAAAGCAGATAGAGTTGTAACTATCTACCCATCCGTTACTACAACAAAAAATGAAGAGAGCAATGACCTTGCATATAACATCGTTATAGATGGATATCTTACAACAAAAGCGAAAGGTATCAAAACAGCTTCAAATAGTACTATAGCACTTGACTATAACTCAACTATTGGTGATACAAAGTTTAGTGCACTTACTTTAAATAATATGATTTTTTCAAAAGAGAAATTCCAATTTGGTCTTGATATCCAAGTTGATAATGTAGCAGATGAAAAAGAAGTTGCTACGACAGTTGCAGACATTGTTGTAAGTAAACTTTTCAATGTTCTAGGATTAAAAGACACAAAAGGAACTAACTAATGAAGAAGTTACTTGTAACTCTTTCCCTTTTTACTTTTAGTACAACTTTACTTATGGCGAATCTTTCGCCTGAGTACTCTGCAGATGTAAATTCACTCAAAGCAGAGTATGCAGTAAGTTCAAAAACAGAAAAAGTAGTTAAAAAAGAAGAGCGTAAAAAAGAGAGTGTTCCAACCTACAGTAGAGATGTAAAAATAATAAAGGTACTTAAATACTCTGATATTACAAACTACACAACATCACATAAACTACTAAAAACGAAGGTACTCAGAGGATCAGTAAAAAAATCTGATATTATCACTCAAGCAAATGAGCTTACATCTGCCAAAGTACTTGTATTTGTACAGAACAACATCCGCTATATCTATTTTTATACTAATTAAAATAGATATATAATGTAACTAACAATAAAAGGAGGATAGAATGATTCGACTCTTATTGTCTGTTATACTAATCTTTATCTCAACTTCACTCTATGCATCATCACAACGAATTGCCCTTGTTATAGGAAACAACAACTACCCTACTCCTAATAATCTCTATAATCCAGTCAATGATACACTACTCATCTCACAGCGTTTAAAAACAGCAGGGTTTAAAGTCATACTGATTAATAATGCAACTAAACAGGAGACAGATAGTGCTTTAAAAAGATTCCAACAAGAGCTTACTCCTGAGACTACAGGGCTATTTTATTTTGCAGGGCATGGAGTTGAGATAGATGCTACAAACTATCTTGTCCCCATTAATGCCAACTTTCAAAATGAAGATATGTTAAAAACAACTTCACTTGATATCAGTAAAGTTGTCAGAATTTTTAAAGAGAGTAGTAATAGACTTAACATCATTATATTAGATGCATGTAGAGATAATCCCCTTAGAAACAATACAAAAAAGGGGCTTGCTCCCTTTGTCTCACCCCAAGGACTTTTTGTTGCATACTCTGCACAAGCAGGAGAAAAAGCACTCGATGGTCCTAAAGATGGAAATAGCCCTTTTGCAAAAAGTTTAGCAGAAAATATACTATCAGGTAAAGATATAGAGGCTACTTTTAAACAGACACGAATAGATGTCTATAACAGAACAAAAGCGAAGCAGAGACCAAGTACATATAGTGAGATATTGGCACCTTTTTACTTTGTAAAAAAAGTCACTACACGTGGATTAAAAAGAGCTCACACGCTAAAGAGAACTACCAGTGTAAATTTTATCCGCCATAAACGCTATATAGAGCCACAACTTGTTCTTATAAAAGCTGGTAAATATATCAAAGGAAATAATGATGACTTTGAGTCTGCACCAGAGCATGAAGTAGTTATTCAAAAAGAGTTTTATGTAGGTGCTTATGAGGTTAGTTTTGAAGAGTATGATATGTTTACAACTTCTACCGGTTGGATAGAGGCAGAAGATAATGGCTGGGGAAGAGGTAAACATCCTGTTATAAATATCTCCTATATAGATGCAAGTGCTTATATAAAATGGCTCTCAAAAAAGAGTAAAAAGCACTATAGACTTCTAACGGAGAATGAGTGGGAGTATATTGCTCGTGCAGGATCAAATACTATTTATGGTTTTAGTGATGATGAGGCAGAGCTCGAGCTCTATGCATGGTATAAAAACAACTCAAATCATCACCCTCATAAGATAGGTACAAAAAAAGCAAATAAATTTGGTCTCTATGATATTTTAGGAAATGTTGCCGAAATAACAGACTCCAGTTTTTATGCTTATGACTCTACAGAGTATCTCAACGGAGATAACAACTCTGATATCAAGGTTCTTAGAGGTGGCACATACTATAGTGAATATGATGTACTAGAAGTCTATAAACGCCAAGAGATAAGTGAGAGTTCTAAAACCAAGTCAACTGGATTTAGAGTAGTACTAGAGAAATAACTATCTTCTAGTTATTTCCTACTTCATGGTAGTGAAACTCATCACATCTTCACTACTCTCGAGTTTTCCTGTCCGCTTAGGACGAAGCCCTCTTGTATGTTTTAATGCTTTTTTAATCTTTTTAGAAATTATATAATAGCCACTCTCTTCATCATACTCTACTTGTGGTAATTTTTTTATCTTTTTATTTGAAGCTATGACTTGCAAACTCTCTATTCCAAATGGTGCTTCTACAGTAAAAGCACCAAGACTCATCCATTTTGAAGCGTCATCAGCATTTACAAACTTAACAAAACGGCTACTCCCGCTTCCTTCACTTAACTCTAAAAGATATGACATTTTGGTATCTTGTGTTTGTGTGTATCCCACCACATAATAATAACCCATTTTATTGAGCTTTACAAAGAGTTCTACCTCTTCACCTTTTTCAAAAAGAAGGTTTTCACTCCCTCTATTTGTACTTAGAGTTACTTTTAGAGAGCTTGAGAGTGCTACACCCTGAGTAAGTAGTGTAGTAAAGTCTACAGCTTGTGGTTTTGTACCAATACCCTCATAGGCTTTGGCATTAATAACAACTGTTTTAGATTTTACAATCTCTTTTGTCTCTATATCCAAAAGTTGCATATTTAAAATCATCGATTTTTTCAGGACTATATACTCACCAACTAAGATATATTTAGCATTATAGAGACTACTAGCGACATCTAACTTCCCCTTGAGTTGTGTTAAAAGTGCAGAACCAAATTCTGCTATAGTTTTACTATTTACGATATGAGGAGGATAGATAAAAATAGACCTCTCTTTAAAGGCTGTTCCAAGAACAGAAGTTGCTAAATCTAAAGTGTCAATATCTGTACTCAGTTTTACTATTTCACTCTCTACTTGCACCTGTGTAATCTTAGGAGTATATTTTATTTGTGGTGCTAAGAGTATCGCAACACTTCTATATCTCTCGTACTCTTTCGTAAGTGCATAGAGAGTTTCATAAGATGTAAGTTGAAAGTTTTTTGAGTGAGCGTTACGAATCTCTTCTAGAGTAGTTTGCATCTCTCTGTTGAGTAATTCGAGCTTTTTCTTATATAAATTTGCTGACTTTTTTGTGAGAAGCCGTACTTGAACCTCTTTGAGTTTACTATCCGAGATAGTCTCAAACTCTGCTCCTAAGATAGGAAGGTTAGAACTCACTTGAGAGTTTAATTCTGATTTTGAGTACTCGTTTGTACTCTCAGTTTTGTAGAGTGTTCTTACCTCACTCTTAATGGCTTGACTCATATCAGCAAGTGCATCCACTTTTGCCTCTTTTAGTGAAACTCCATATCCAAGACCACTAATATCTCCAAAGAGAGATGTAGCACTTAAAAGGAGTATTACACTCAATAATGGTAAGATTTTCCTCATATAAACACCTTTTTCACTTATGTTATTTGAATAAGTGTTTTATTAACACCTTCTAACTTATGATTTATCTGATGTGCAAGGTTTTTATAAAGTGTTGCTAGTGCAGGAGCACAAAAATCCATATTTTCTTCATCTATACAAAAGGAGAGGAGTGTTGCTTGCTCACTCGAACATATTACTGTAGCATTTCTCTTCTCTTGAAATATGGCAGCACTCTCCCCAAATGTATCTCGAGCCTTTAAGATCCCCACTTTATGAGAGCCAACAAAAACACTAAACTCTCCAGATAGTATAAAATAGATCGCATTTGAAATATCACCCTGATCAACAACAAGATCTTTTTTATCATACTTTATAAATTTCAAATCATAAATAATAGCTTTTAGCTCTTGTGGATCTATGTTTGCAATAAGAGAAATTCTATTCTGCACACTTAAAAGTTTTTTCATTATTTTCGATTCAGTATTATCAATTTTTCGAGTTAACTCTAAAAAAGTATCTATATCCTCTTCATCATATACAACATTGTGTATCATTTGTAAATCCTTGCACATTTTTGTAAATATTTATAGTTATCAGAATAGGGTAAAGTAACTTTTAATCTGTAGTTTATATATTTTTTACTACTAGCATGTTCCCCTAGTTTGAGTGTCCTTAAAAAATGGCTTATTATTTCTGACTCTTTAGCATACATCCATAAAAGTTTATCAAGGTAGTAGATTTTTGTATTTAAAATAGATTTCAAAGTAGCTATGAAATCTTTATTTATCAATAAAATATCTGCTGTAAAATACTCATAATAGATTGCTTTCATCTCACGATAGTGTTCATTTAAAATCTCTTTTGTCTCTTGCTCATATTCACTTAATGCCACACTTTTCTGTAACTCCATAAGGCCTTTAAACATCTCTTGAAAAAGAGGTGAGTTCTTTAAAAAATACTCTTGAAAGATTTTGCTAATATTTTTTTCATTTTCCAAGAGCTTCAAATACTGCTTATGAATAATGATTACATCACGGTTTAACTTCTCAAAAGTACCATTAATAAAACGAAAATCAAGATTTGTAAAATGTTTTATAGTAGTCATCAAAAAATCATAAGTCAAAAAATAATTCTGCTTTGGCTGGTATAATTTATGAGACTCAATAAAATCTATATTAATATCAACAAGTTCAAAATACTCATCAAAAAACCTATCATTAAATTGTGCAATTTCATCTTCAATCATCTTTGTAGTCATGTAATGATTATAGCACTTTTATATTGAATTAGATACAATCTCGAATGTTATTATATATTCATATTCCATTTTGTGACTCCAAATGTTCCTACTGTGCTTTTAACTCCTATGTTGATAAGTTTCACCTCAAACAAGAGTATATGCAAGCACTCAAACTCCAACTTGAGTTTGAGCTACAGCGTTTTAAAGCGACAAAGAGTTCAATAGAGACACTCTTTATAGGAGGAGGTACACCCTCTACTGTATCCCCTGAACTCTATGCTCCAATATTTGAGATTTTAAAACCCTACTTTCAAAATGATATAGAGATTACAAGTGAAGCAAATCCTAATAGTGCAACTTATGAGTGGCTAGAAGGGATGAAGAGACTTGGTGTAAATCGTATAAGTTTTGGTGTACAGAGTTTTGATGCAAAAAAATTAAAACTACTTAATCGTGCTCACACTCCTGAAATGGCTAAAGAAGCCATACAAAATGCAAAAAAGATAGGCTATGAGAATCTCTCACTTGATATCATCTATGCTACATTAGGAGACACTAAAGAGCTTATAGCAAATGATCTTGAGATAGCATTTACTCTTCCCATAAATCATATCAGTGCCTATGCTCTTACCATCGAAGAGGGAACTGCCTTTGAGTCAAAACCTCAAATGAGTGCCGAAGAGTTAGAGCTAACTTCATGGATATTTGAAACTATCCAACAAAAAGGTCTCCCCCAATATGAGATTAGTAACTTTGGGAACTACCAATCTACACATAACTTAGGTTACTGGAGATACAAAGAGTATATTGGTGTTGGAGCAGGAGCTGTTGGGAAACTAGGACTAAAACGCTACTACCCAAACACCATTATCCAAGAGTATATCAAAAACCCTACAGAGATAAGAGAGGAGCAACTAGATGAAGAGGATAGAAAAATAGAACAGTTTTTTCTCGGTATGCGCTCATGTGTCGGTATAGATAAAAATCTTATGTCAAAAAGTGAACTCAAACAGGCGGATATCTTAGTTATTGAAAAAAAACTAAAGTATAAAAATGGTGTTTATTACAACCCTGAGTATCTCTTAGCAGATGAAATTACTCTCTTTTTAACTGCATAATCACTCTTTAATCATTCTTTAGATAAAATCTCAACCAATAATGAAATAACTATGAAGGCTTCACATGTTTGGTATGGGTTTTACTGAAATACTTATAATCGCTGTCATCGCCATCCTCTTTTTAGGACCAGATAAACTTCCAGGTGCTATGGTTGATATTGCTAAATTTTTTAGAAGTACTAAAAACGCTATTAGCTCTGTAAAAGATACTCTTGAAGAGGAGATTCATGTAGCAGACATTAAAAAAGAGGCTCTTGCATATAAAGAAGAGCTTACAAAAGCATCTTCTGAAATTACAAATGTTACAAATATGAATATGAACAGCATCACAGATACACTCTTGGCAGATGATGATGTTGATGTAGTTGTAGATAAACGTGATAAAGAAGAAGATGTAGTGACATTTAAAAAAAAGAAGAAAAAAGAAACTCCTAAAGAAGAAGAGAAAATAGATGTTTGATGAACTCCGCCCCCACCTTGTAGAGCTAAGAAAAAGATTAGGAATTTCGGTAGCAAGTCTCATCATTATGTTCTTTGTTATGTTCGCATTTCATGAAGCTATCCTTAACTGGATGGTTGAACCACTTAACATTGCCCTTATTGAAGTAGGAAAAAAGTCTGTGCATGCTGCAGATGGGATGATTACCACTTCTCAGGTTGGGGGTGCATTTTTTGTAGCACTTAAAGTCTCATTCTTTGCAGCAATTTTAGCTTCTATTCCTGTTATACTTTCACAAATCTGGATGTTTATAGCACCAGGTCTCTATGCAAATGAGAAAAAGATGGTTATTCCCTTTGTTATTGGGGGTACTACAATGTTTCTCAGTGGTGTTCTGTTTGCCTACTATGTAGTAACTCCTTTTGGCTTTGACTTTCTCATCACCTTTGGTAGTTTTAAGTTTACACCACTTATAAATATCGAAGATTATGTAGGTTTTTTCACAAAGATTATGTTTGGTTTTGGCTTAGCATTTCAACTCCCTGTATTTGCTTACTTTTTAGCACTTCTTGGACTTGTAAATGACAAACAGATGATAGCATTTTTCAAATATGCTATCGTTATTATCTTTATCGTTGCAGCCCTTCTTACACCGCCAGATGTTCTTACACAACTACTTATGGCTGGACCACTTATTATCCTTTATGGTGCTTCTATTCTTATAGTCAAAGCTGTAAATCCAGCAAAAGATGAAGATGATGAAGACGAGGATGATGATGAAGAAGATCAAGAAATTTTAACTAAAACGCCATCAGAAAAAGAGTAGCAAATGGTAGAAATATCTGCCGAACTTCTCACACAAAGCTATGATTTCACTCTTCCTGAGGAGCTCATAGCAACTCACCCAGCCTCACCACGAGACCATGCAAAACTTCTTATTTATGATAGAAAAACTGATACTATTACACACGACTACTTTTACAACTTTGAAAAATACATTCCTGAAAATACGGCACTTATTTTTAACGATACCAAAGTTATAAAAGCAAGACTATTTGGTTTTAAACCCAGCGGTGGGAAGATAGAACTACTTATAAATAGAGCTCTTAATGCACATGATATCAATGTTTACATCCGTGGAAAAGTAAAAGTAGGTACAATCATAAACTTTGATGAATCCCTTACAGCAGAAGTTAAAATACTCAATGAAGATGGAAGCAGAGTCGTAAACTTCTCTCAAGAAGAGATACCACTCCGTTTTGAAGCACTTCTTCCTATCATAGACAAGATAGGTCATATTCCACTTCCACCATATATACAAAGAGAGGATAATGAAGAGGATGCAAGCGAGTACCAAACAGTTTTTGCTCGTGAAGAGGGAGCCGTTGCAGCACCTACTGCGTCTCTTCATTTTACAGATGAACAACATGCAAGAATCTGTAAAAATCATAAACATGCCTATGTAACACTTCATGTAGGAAGCGGTACCTTTAAACCTGTCGATGCAACAGTAATTACCGAACATCCAATGCATTCAGAATACTACAACATTTCTGATGCAGCTAAAAAAATACTTGATGGGCATCTCCCTGTATTAAGTATAGGGACCACTTCTACTAGAACTGTAGAGTTTTATGATAAACATGGAAAAGTGCAAAGTGGTGAAGCAAACCTCTTCCTTCACCCAAACAATAGACCAAGCCGAGTAAATCATCTACTTACAAACTTTCACCTACCAAAATCTACACTACTTATGTTAGTTGCATCCTTTGTAGGCTTAGAAAAAACTCAAAAACTCTACAGCGAAGCTATAAAAGAGAAGTACCGTTTTTACTCTTATGGCGATGCAATGCTTATAATCTAAGAAGGATTTAAAGGAGTGTTATCACTCCATTTTTCACCGCTATCTCTCCAAGTAGTTCTGCTTCAAACACTCTTGAAGGAAATATTTTTAAAGCTTCATCATAACTAGGGTTAGACTTACAAAACTCTATAAACAGATCTTCAGTAGTAGTTTTATTTTTCATCTTTTCCCCGCACAACTCTCTTACAAAAGTATCAATATCATAAATACCTTTTGCTTTTCCCTCTGCTAGAAGTTTATTTGTCGCCTCACTCTCTCCTATCCTATGAGCAAGTACATAGATCTCTTTTCCCATCTTTTGAGCATACTCTACACTTCTCATACTTCCAGAGTTTACATCCGCATAGGTAACAATGAGAATATCACCAAGAGCAACAACAAGCTCATTTCTCAGGACAAAGTTATAACGAGTGGAAGGAGAACCTTTTTTAAACTGGCTTATAACTAAACCTTTTTGCTCTACTTCTTCAATCAATTTAGCATTAATACTCGGATAGCGTTTATCTAGTCCCGTTGCAGCTATGACTATAGTATTTTCACTTTTAGCTGCCTTATGTGCAATCGCATCTACTCCAATAGCACCACCACTTACGATACAAACACCATTTAAAGAGAGTTTTTGTGCAAGTTCTTGAGTCTTATGTTTTGCATACTGGTTTGGTTTACGACTACCGATTATTGATATCTTTTTTCTTTGTAAGAATGAAGTATCCCCTAAAAAGTATAACTCTTTGGGATAACTCTTCATAGCATCTAATTCATTTATATGAAAACTAAACTCTTCTATCATTTTTCATGCCTAGAGTTTATTAACCAACACGAGATCTACATCTTTCAAAAGTTTTTTCGACTCATAAAGTGCTTGTAATGTATTTTTATGTGGATGACCAATCGCGATTGCAGTGCCATGTGCCTTTGCAACTCTTATAGCCTCTTTTATCTGTTTTAAAACATAGGGCTTATCCATATGATGGTCTAAAAACACATCTCTTGCAATATACTTAAGTCCGAAATTTTTGAGTACTTTAGGTGCTTTAGTCTCTGCTGTTGTTCTGCTATCTATAAAACTAATTTTGTTTGCATTAAGTGCTGTTATGAGTCTATTCATAGCTATCTCATTCGAAGTGAATTTACTCCCTGTATGATTATTAATGTATCTTGTTTTTGGAAAAAGTCTTTTTATCTCTTTTATTCTCTCAGATATATGTGATTGAGAATCATGGATACGGAGAGTAAAAGGCTCTTCTGCAGTCCAGTTTTTTGCTTCCATTGGCAAATGAATCATATAGAAACTTTCATGTGAAGCTAAACGCGGTGTATTTGGTCTACCTTTACTTGGTGGTAAAAATGACATAGTAAGAGGTAGGCGTAAACTTTTAATGGCTCTTACCTGAGAAGATGTACCAACATCATCTATAATGATTGCTAAACGAGGTCTATGCCCAACAACTCGCTTCTCGCGTTTAATCATTTTAGGCTCTTTTGAGAGAGGGTTTCCATCTAGTTCATGTGATGCAGAGATATACTGTTTTGGTTTTTTAGTCTCTTTTTTCAAAACTTCTTTTAGTCGATGTGAAACATTCTTTTCATTTTTAACAGATTTTTCTAGTTTCTTGAGAAGAGCTAAACGTTTACTTTTTTCTGTTTTATTTTCATCACTCATTTTTTTTTGTGCATCATCATAGCCAACATAATAACCAACTAATAGTGAGCTTAGTATCAGTGCTACAATTGCAAGTGCCCATGCAATATATGTTAAAATTTTAGAGCTATTTGTACTTTTTGTTTTTTTCTTTACTGTTTTTCTTTTTGCCATATCTTTTCTACCATCTGAATTTTTGAAACTATACCCTATGAAATGTTAAACTCTGATTTTATTGCATTTTGCCATGATTTTTTACTTTTTAAATAAATAACTTCTTAAGTAACTCTTAGATATAATTCCGGTTCCTTTCTCTTTGCAATGTCAATTGATGACACTGTATACAAATCCGAGGGGGAAACAAACGCCATTAACTGGCTAATACCAAGAGGAGATCATACTATATGAGAAACTACGAAAACTTAGTAATCGTAAAACCTACATTAACAGCAGAAGAGATTCAAGCTAGCGTTAAAGCTATCGAAGAAGTTATCACTTCAAACGGTGGCGAAATCGCTGCTACAAGCCCAATGGGAATGAGAAAATTAGCTTACCCTATTGATAAAAACGAGCGTGGTTACTACCATGTTATCTATTCATCAATCACTCCATCAGCAATTTCTGAAATTGAAAGACGTTTCCGTATTAACGAAGATTTACTTCGTTTTGTAACTATTAAATACGATACAAATCGTGAAATAGCTGCATTTAATACAATGGTTGAAAAAGCTAAAAAAGCTGCAGAAGCTCCAGCAAAAGTTGAAACTCCAGTAGTTGAGACTCCAGCAACAGAAGCACCAGTAGCAGAAGAAGCACCAGCAGTAGAAACAGAAGCTCCAGTAGCGACTGAAGCAGCAGCTGAGTAGTCATTAGACTTAACAATTAAGGAAAACACATGTTCAATAAAATAATTTTAGTTGGTAACCTAACACGTGATATCGAACTTAGATACTCTCAATCTGGCTCAGCTATTGCAAAAACTGCAATCGCTACAAGTCGTAAGTTCACTAGTAATGGTGAAAAGAAAGAGGAAGTATGTTTTGTAGATATCACATTCTTTGGAAGAAGTGGCGAAGTCGCTAACCAATACCTTAGAAAAGGGAGTAAAATCCTTGTAGAGGGTAGACTAAACTTTGAACAGTGGGTTGACCAAAATGGACAGAAAAGATCAAAACACTCTGTTATAGCTGAAACAATGCAGATGCTAGATTCTAAAGGAGATAACCAAGGTGGATACAATCCACAAGCAGGTGCTCCAATGAATAGTAACCAAGGGATACAACAAGGTGGCGGATACAATGCTCCTGCTCAAGGGCAAGCGCAGAGTTACCAACAACCTCAGCAACAACAAAGTTATCAGCAACCAGCACAACAACAGCAACAGAGCTATCAAAAGCCACAAAGCCAAGGAAGTTACAACAACCAAGCTGCGCAGCAACAGAGTCGTCAAATGCCTAGTGCAGAGTCGATTCCAACGATAGATATTGATGAAGATGAAATTCCATTTTAGAAAAAAATAGATAACAAAGGAAACACTATGGCAGAAAAAAGAAAATACAAAAAAAGATATTGTAAATACTGTGAAGCAAAAGTAGACTTCATGGATTATAAAGATGCAGGAGCACTACGTTTCTCTCTTTCAGAAAGATATAAAATCATGCCACGTCGTTTAACAGGTAACTGTAAACGTCACCAAGACATGATTGCAGTAGTTATTAAAAGAGCTCGTGCAGCAGCATTAGTTCCTTATACAGTAACTCGTAAAGCAGTTGTAACTGCACCATTCGAAAACCTTAAATAGGTTTTCTTCAAGTCCCTTTCTTGGGACTTTTTCTTCACTTTAAACACCCTTTATAAACACAAATTCAGTAATTTTCATTATAGGAATAAATCTTGCTAGTTTTACTTAAAAAAGCAGCTTTATGAAACTTCTATTCTTTGTCCTTTTACCTATAACACTCCTTCTTGCAAAAACAGACTACTCAGTTATTGTTCATAAACCTTTCGATGCTGTTCTCTTTGACATTACTCAAGATTATGATCGAACCCTCACTGCAGTTGGATTTTCAAAAGAGTATAAGAAAAGTGCATCATCTGCAACAAGTTATACAAATGCTTTTGATTATTTAGCAAGTACTTCTAGTAAATATGGTTCTCAAATGCATATTATTAAAGTGGATAATGCAGCAAATATAATCTTTTCAAAAATTGCTAAAATTTCTCGTTTTAATAAGGCTATAGCAGTTGTAAAAACACCTACAAATGGTTACTTTGTTGGTGGCTATACACTTGATGGTTCTCTCCTTGTCTCTAAACTAGATGCACATGCTAACATTATTTTTACAAAAATATTTGGTACTAAAAACTATGACCGTATGAATAACCTTATTCTTCTTAGTGATGGAGGTGTCTTAGCCATAGGATCATCTACAACATCTCGTGCGTATAGTGACAATATGTTTAACTCAGGACTTGGTAATAATGACATCTTTTTAACACGTTTTTCTAAAGATGGACGAAAGCTCTGGAGTAAAAAGTATGGAACAGGCTATGATGATAATGGGATAGATGCCGTAGAAGCAAGAGATGGTTCTATCATAGTAATAGGTGAGACTTCATACAAAAACAACCGAGATGTCAGCATGATGAGAGTAAGTGAAAATGGTAATAGAATTTGGTTAAAACATTATCAAAAAGTAGGCAATGGTGATAATACTATGCTACCAAAAAAGATTATTCGTCTTAAAGATAATAATTTTGTTATTCTCCTTACACAGTACAACCATATGCAAAAAGAGCATATTCGCATCTTAAAATTTGACCTCTACCAAAATATACTCATAGATAAAGAGATATTTACTACCTACCCTAGTGAACTCAATGATATAAAAGAGTACTCTAACGGAAAGTTTATTGCCGTTGGATATGTAAAAGACACCTACGATACTGATGGACTAGCAATGATTCTTGACTCAAATCTTGTTATGCTAAAGCAAGAACACTATGGAGAAGAAAATTATGACCAGTTTAATGCAGTGACGATTATGCATAACTCTCAAGCAGCAGTTGCTGGTGTTCATACCGATAACAATTCACAAGAGACTAATATGTGGATTACAAAACTAAATCAAGATGCAACACTCTCCCAAGTCTCTACAGATGTTGATACTTTCTATGAAAAACTTAATAAAATTTTCGCTAAAGAGATAAAGTTAAAACAGATTATGATTAAGAATGATCTCACAATCTCACTCATAGATAATAGGCTCTATTTCGATGTAGGTCAATATAAACTCACAAAAATGCAAATGGATTTTATGAAAAAGTTTTCTAACAAGCTATTACCATTCCTCTATGAAAATCGCCAGATCGTTCAGACATTTGAGGTAAATGGCCATACATCTAGTGAATGGAATAACGATACTAACTTTAAAACAAAGTATCTTAACAATGAAAAACTATCATTAAATCGCTCTTATGAAGTCATTAGCAATTTATTTCATACACAGCCCAAACAGATACAAAAATGGCTTTCCAAAATTTTAAGAGGTAGTGGTTATAGTTCAAGTAAAAAGATTGTTTATACACAGTTTGAAGATAAGAAGAAGTCTAGAAGGGTATCATTTAAAATAATTTTGAGATGATAGAAAAAATGAAAGTAACTCACAAACCTAGAGTTACTTGATTATAGCCATAAAAGCATACTATCCACTATCTTATAGTCAAGTGTTTCCATTAGATCTGTATAAAAGGGGACTGTTCAAAAATCTGTGTCAATCGGGTAAAATAACTATTTCCTGACAAGTCTCTGATAAAGAGTCTATAAGGTTGTTTTTCTTTTAACTGCACTATATTGTAACACTATCTTTGAGGAGCATACTTGTATCTGTCCAGTGTGAAAATAAAAAATCTTTCAAATATTTTTTTAGATTTACTTTTAATCTGCTAAAGATATCTTCATTAGCATGTGTAGTAATAAACTCTATATGACCACAATGACATAAAAATGTTTCTATAATATAGTCAGTAGTGATTTTTTTGGAAAAAAGATATCTTTGAGTATCAAAGTTTGTTGTTAGTTTCCATGCTAGCATAAGTGGCTACTCCTTTAGATATTTAAGAAGTATAGATAGTCTAGCTGACACCTTTATGTCTGCTTCGAATTGAATTTGAAAAATATTTTGATATTATGGAGTATTGTTTAAATCAGAGTAGTAATAAATGAAAATGGACACCCAAGAGGATACCCACTCAGTATTATAGGCTAGGAATGCCTATAATGCTAATTGTTTAGATTAACCACAAGATGGTACTTCACCATCTGATGCAAATTTCCAAACGAAGTCATAAAGATTGTTAATATCTTTCTCTTTCATTTTGTTAATTTTTTTCACACCATGTGGACAGATTGATTTCCACTCATCTTGGAGCTTTCCAGCATCTTTAATTGAAGCCCAAGTTTTACGATCGTGTTTCGTTGCAAAAACTGCACCATTTTTAAGACCATCTTTTTTACAAACTTTTAATTTTTTAAGATAATATTTTTGACCTTTTTTAGCATCAGCCATTGCACTTGTAGTGAATACTGATCCTGCTACCATAGCAGCTAGTAATAATGAAGTTGTTTTTTTCATTTGTGTTCCTTGTTTTGTTATAAGTCTGTGATATGCTACAACGAATTATATAAATAACAGATTAATTTTTCAAAGTGACTTAATATCTTTAAGATAAAAGTTTCTTATCTACCCTCTAATGTTCGCTCGACTCTCTAAAGCTCAATCGTGTTTTATCTTGCTTAAATTTTTTGTAGAGTTTAAACTTTGCTTTTTCTAACTCTTCAGTAGTATAAGAGAACTCTTCTTTCATTTTTTCATCTGAAACTGCAGCACTGTCCATAGCAAAAAGTTTTAACTCTTTCTTCGTAAGTTTTGCTTTCATAACACCATAAAGTTCTTTATCGTCTTCTATTAAGTCTATACTATCTAAAACACAACACTCAGCTAAACGCTCTCTAAAATCATTATTATTGTGGTATTGTCTCCACACTGTACTCTCTAACATTAAATCTTCTCCAATATTTGTGTAAGGTCTTTCTCTTTTATTATTATGTTTGCCTCTGCTTCTAAAACAGGGCGTGCACAAAATGCTACTCTTGTCCCAGCATGTTTAAACATACTCAGGTCATTCGCTCCATCACCACAGACTAATGTCTCTTCAGCAGTTACGCCAAGTATGTTTTGCAAACGCACGAGCATATCACCTTTTGAGTGAGAGAACATCATATCTCCACCTACAAGACCTGTAAGTATTCCATCTCTTTCATGTAGTACATTTGAAAAATCTGCATCGTAACCTAAAATATCTTTTGCAAATCCAGTAGCCGTTCTAAAACCACCACTAAAACATACAACAGTTAAACCTTTTGCTTTTAGAGCGGCTATAGTCTCTTTTGCACCAGGCATATATGGAAGATTTTGACTAATCTTTTCAACCACAGAAAAGTCAAGACCTTTTAGTAGCCCTACTCTCTGTTGCAAAGACTCAAAAAAATCAAGTCTGCCACTCATTGCCTCTTCTGTTATGCGAGCAACCTCTTCACCTATCCCTAGCTCATCTGCGAAAAAATCAATAGTTTCACCATCCATAAGTGTAGAATCGAAGTCAAATACTGCAAGTTTTAAACTCATACTTACTCTCTTTTGTTATAATAATGACATTATAACTAAAGAGGACTTTTATTTGTTTGATACCTTACTAGAAAAGCTAAATAATGAGACATACATCACTCTTGAAACGACGCCGGGACACTCTCCCGTTTTTACTCCAACCATAGATAAAATAGCTTCGTTAGGACTAGATAAATATGTAGACGGATTCTCAACGACAGATAATCCACTCGCAAAACTAAAATACAATGCTCTTTTTGCAGCTAAAATGTTACAAGATAGGTTTAACAAACCCGTTATAGCCACTATGAGTATGCGCGACCGTAATAAAATCGCCCTACAGTCTGACCTACTTGGTGCAAATGAAGTAGATATAAGAGCAATACTAGCACTTACTGGTGACCCTGCAACGATGAGTGATCAACCACGTACAAAAGGTGTTTTTGAAGGGGATTCTACTCTTTTACTAGACATTATCTCTGCATTTAATTCTGGAATGAACTATGCAGGAAAACCATTAGCAGTAGAACCTAAACCACTCTACCCATTTGCAGTTGTCAACTCTTATGCTAAAAATCCTAAAACACTTCAGAAAAAGATACAAAAGAAGATAAAACATGGTGCATTGGGAATCATAACACAGCCTGTTTATGACTTAGAGAGTGCGAAAATACTTTTAGAGATGAAAGAGAATGCGAACAAAGAGTGCTGTCCTGAAAAGAAAAAAGCTGAACTTATCTTTGGTATATTTCCTATAACTAAACTTAGAACAGCACAGTTTCTTTCAGCTCATGTTCCGGGCATAAATGTTCCAGATATCTGGATAGAGAGACTACGTCTTGCACACGAAAAAGGTGAAAAGGAAGAGTATAAAGTGGGATTTGAACTGAGTAAAGAGCTTTTTGAAGATATAAAAGCACTGCATCCAAAGATACACCTTATGACTGCAAACCAGTTCGGTATTGCAAAAGATATATTAGTATAAACAAGGAAATAAACAACTATGATAAATTTAAAATTATTACAAAAAGATTTTGATGGAGTAAGTGCTAAACTAACTCGAAAAGGTGTAAGTAGTGAACTCTTATCAACTCTTAAAGAGAAGTTTGAAGTTCTAAAAACTGCTAAAGCAGAGTTTGAGAGATACCAAGCAGCAAGAAATGCGATGAGTAAAGAGTTTGGTGTATATAAACGTGAAGGTAAAGATATAAATGAGCTAAAAGCTCGTATAGAAGAGAACAACCTTAAAGTAGATGCAGCTCTTGAAGTGCAACGCGAGGCTCAAGTAGCACTAGAGACTTTAGCGATGACAGTACCAAATATGCCAGATGACACTGTTCCAGATGGTGCAGATGAGAATGATAATATAGAGATAAAAAAAGTACTGATGCCTAAAGAGTTCTCTTTTACTCCAAAAGAGCACTGGGAACTAGCAGAAGAAAACGGATGGATAGACTTTGAACGCGGTGTAAAACTTGCTACTTCAAGATTTTCTGTAAGTTTTGGAATGGGTGCAAGACTTGAACGTGCACTTATAAACTTCATGCTTGACTTCAACCGTGGGAGAGGCTTTGAAGAAGTGAGTGTTCCAGCACTTGTAAACCGTCAATCACTTGAAGGAACTGGACAACTTCCTAAGTTTGAAGAGGACTTATATAAGATGGATGGCTTAGACCTTTTTCTGATTCCTACAGCAGAAGTTCCAGTGACTAACCTTTATTCAGATGAAATACTTACAGCTGGAGAGTTACCTAAAAAAATGACTGCATACACTTCATGTTTTCGTAAAGAAGCAGGAGCTGCTGGTCGTGATACACGAGGGATGATAAGACAACACCAATTTCACAAAGTAGAACTTGTTGCTATGACTACACCAGAGAAGAGTGAAGAAGTTTTTGATGAGATGGTAAACTGTGCTTCAGATTTACTAACTGCCTTAGAGTTACCTCATCGTTTAGTAAACTTATGTACTGGAGACTTAGGTTTTGGTGCTGCACATACCACAGATCTTGAAGTATGGCTCCCTGGACAAGACCAGTACCGTGAAATCTCTTCTATCTCAAACACAAGAGACTTCCAAGCTCGCAGAGCAAAAATCCGTTATAAAGATGGTAAGAAAAATACATTTGTAAACACACTAAACGGTAGTTCTCTCGCTGTTGGTCGCACACTTGTAGCTATTATGGAAAATAATCAGAATGAAGATGGAAGTATTGATATTCCTGAAGTTTTGAAGCCTTATTTAGGGATGTAAATATTGGATTAGGCAGATTAAACTGCCTATTTGAAGCCACAAATTAATGATTATTTTTATCTCACCTTCTAAAACACCATCTAAGAACATTAATAATCATCTTTCTTTTACAACAGCATTCTTCTCTTTTCTTATCAGTTTGGAGACTTCTTCTTTCGTTCTCTCTAGGATATTATAAATAACTCGAGGTATTTTTTTCTTTTTCACTTTACATGGTATAATAGTAGATAAAGAGGAAATTATGAAAATATTATTAATGCTATTTATAAGTTTATTTATTTTAGGTTGTGGAGGTGGCGACAGTAGCAGCACTCCGCCTTCTCCACCTATCAGTGGTAATGATGAGGATAGTCAATTAATTTTAAAAGGTATTGTTTATGATGGGTCAATAAATGATGTTACAATTTGTTTAGACACAAATGCAGATCAGAACTGTACTGATGAATTTTATGTCACAAAGAGCGATGAAAATGGTAGTTTCACATTAAGCATACCAAAAGATGCTCTTGGACAAGAAAATGTATTTATCGCAGAAGCTGGTGTTTATAGTAGCATTGAAGTTCCTGCTAACATCCATTTTATTCATAAAATATATATTGATGATGTAACCGATGCTAACGATATAAATAGAATAGCATACTTCTCTCCTTTAAAAAACTTAGAGAACGAATTTGGTAGTGCAATTTTTGGTGCTGGTGTTATAAATGATGATGGTTTTAGAATTTATTTGCATAGTGATAGTCGAGAGTGCTTATATCAATCCCTTGATAGTAACTCTTCTTGTCTTGAGTTAAATAGGAAGATAGCCTTTTATTATCTGCTAAGAACCAATACTAATGAAGAATTTTCTGGAGACTTATCCACTGGACCTGGTGTTTCAAAACTTTATGACATTACTAAGGATTACTCTAATGAGGTTTATCCTTTAGTTATGCATAGACTTTATAATTTTAGAGATAAAATAGGTTCTAGTAAAGAATTTTTATCCTTTATTATTAATGATGAAAAAACTTTAAAATATACCGCTCCTGTAATAAAGTCAGGAACATTTACAAATGGACTAACACAAAATTTATTAACCATTAAATGGGATAAAAATATCAACATTAAGAAATACTATATTAATATTTATAATGCACAAGATACACTCCTAGAAAGTTATGAAGCAACAAGGAACTATTTTGAGATAACTCCTACTTATCGAATGTTACTAGAAAAAGATATACAGATTTACATCATTGGTGAGACTGACAATATGATTAGTCACGAGGGATATTTAAAGTTTAATGATAGTGTATTAATGTCAACTTACTATACACCAAAAGTAGCTAATATAGCGTCTTCATCTACAGAAGAGTCAATCAGCATCTGTTTTGAACCTATTTCTCATCGAGATAATAGCTTTTTTGAATATGAGCTAAAAGTTAGAGATACAAGTGCCTCATATCGACCACTTTTTGAGTTAAAACTGGAAGCTATGCAAAGAGAAGCAAACAAATATTGCTTTCCTTCTTATGATGTTGTATCAACACAAGTCTTAGATTTTATTATTACTACAAAAATAGATGCAGAAAACCTTGCTAACTACACTCAAGAGTATGTAAAAACAGGTGTCACTCCTAGCTTTAAAGTATACACCAAACCTCTCAGTACCGTTCCAAATACAGCAATAGTTTTAAAGGGTAATAAATATCCCAATGCTGGAGTTTCATTAAACTGGAATTTTCAAAAAGGTGTTGATTATTATGAATTAGAGCGTTCGTTTGATAAAGAGTTTAATGATTTTGAGGTGATTTTAATTTTATTTACAAATCAGATAAAATTTCATATTCCGGATCAGGACTTACAAGAAGACTATTACTACCGTGTACGTTCCATAAAAAATATTTCTACTACTGAAAAAACCTATAGTGAATATTCAAATAGTATTAATATTAATAATCCTACTCGAAACCTCATCCCTATATCCCACCATTTTAATGATTATAATGATGGAGAAGAAATTGTACAGCTTGTATTTTTTGATGATCTTTTAGAATATGATAAAAGCATTACTTACATAACAGGAAGTGTGAACAATGCTCCGGTTACAAGTGTGTACGCTTCACAATACCCTATCTATAGTTGGGATGGTGAAAAAAGTACAATTCAACTAACATCTATGCTTCATACCTCTGCTTATGTTCAACCAAGTGTTAAGTTGCTAAGTGGAAAGGTTTTTAGACTTAATGCAGATGGTTGGTCTTATGGTCTTTATCTTGATGCAGAATATAAATTTTCTTTTTTCAAAGCAGGAGTGAGTAATACGGATAGTGATGGTGATGGTCTTATAGATGCTAGGGATAATTGTAAATATAGTAAAGACTTGAATGTACTAGAGGATGGTTGTTCTGTATTTGATAAGGCTGATAGTGATGCTGATGGAGTGCTTAATTGGGAAGATATCTGTCCATATTCGAAATATGTCAATGTTAGTGAGGTAGAAGCCGATGGATGTGTTACTTATGAACATACTGATAAAGATCACGATGGTGTTCTTGATGCTGATGACTTATGTCCACTTGATTATCCTATCGCAATAGCACTAACAGATCTAAGTGCTACCGAAGGTTGTTTCCCTATTCAATATAATGATTTTGATAATGATGGGGTTATGGACTACTACGACATCTGTCGCTACTCCCCAAGTGGCGAATCTGTTAATGAAGATGGTTGTTCGTATGATGAAGTGAATGATGATGATAATGACACCATTATAAATATTAATGATGAATGTAAAACTACACCATCCGGTCTTTTTGTTCAAAGTAATGGTTGTACAGGAGGAGAATTTATTGATAGTGATAGCGATGGAGTTATGAATATTTCTGATCAGTGTCACTTTACAAAAGAGGGGGAGAGTGTAGATGCAAACGGTTGTTCTTATGACCAACTTCATGATGATGATAATGATGGATTACTTAATGTGAATGATAAATGTCCAAATAGTACCTCGACAGATGTTAATGATGTTGGATGTGTTGTTTATAGTGCTGCTGGTAGTAATCCCATCACTAATTTACAATGTGAAAGATCTTATCCCTACGACAGCAGCATCCATATAACATGGGAACATGCTAGCAATAGCTATAGCGGTTATGAACTAGTCTACTTTCCTTCTATCACGGGTGGTTACATGATTCCAAGTTTAGTACGTCAGCGTACTTATTTAAACAGTGAATACAAAACTACCATTATGTTGAAAATGTACTCTGAAGTTGATGGAGAGAGAACATATAGTCAGTATCCTGTGAATTGTGTTGTACCGGCTATACCAAGCACACCAGATAATACCGAAGACACATCTCAACCGAGTGATGTATCTGAAACAGATGTTGCAGGAGTGGACTTTGTTGAAAATGAAGGCTATGTCTTTGTTGCACAAAATAAATTAAAAGCGGATAAGTATGATGGTGGTAATGGATGGTGGTTCGCTCATGGTACACTACAGGATACTTTTACCTATTATGACACGGAAGCAAAGGCAAAACGAATAGTTAGTAATATTTGCGAAAGTCCACGTAAGGTTGTCCAATCTATTTATCATAGTGCATCAACAGGTCTTGACTATGTGGGTAAATTTTATTACTGCGGGAAACCGTTAGAGGGCGGTAACAATAGAAATATTAAAAACTTAAAAACTTATAGTTTTTAATATTCTTAAAAATGTAAATAGTTAGTTTTATCCATCACATTTAACTCTTTAAATGCCACAACTACTCTATCAATTAGTGTTTCTTGTCTTGCAGATAAGCACGAATACCATTCTATGTAGCCCATGAGTATCTGTATTCATTTTTATAACATGATAGCCGATAGCTTCATTTATCTCACTTGGTAGTGAACCTGAACTGCCGTGTGGTTACCGGGTCAAGACCAGTACCGCGAAATCTCTTCTATCTCTAACACAAGAGATTTCCAAGCAAGACGTGCAAAAATCCGTTACAAAGATGGGAAGAAAAATAGCTTTGTAAATACGCTTAATGGTAGTTCTCTAGCAGTTGGACGTACTCTAGTAGCTATAATGGAAAATAACCAAAATGAAGATGGAAGTATTGATATTCCTAAAGTTTTACATTCTTATTTGGGGATGTAGGTTTAGCTTAGATTATTAGTTTTAGGTGGTTATTTAGATTTTAACTGCCTATCAGAAGCCACTTTATTTTATAGCATACTTCTTAAAA
>Ga0256836_1000193_pt1 | contig 36735 bp, 40 predicted proteins | sample 4561380metaG_FD_185974 | JGI IMG/M metagenome (GOLD analysis project Ga0256836, IMG submission 185974) | Hydrothermal vent microbial communities from Guaymas Basin, Mexico - 4561-380 | ecosystem: Environmental > Aquatic > Marine > Hydrothermal vents | place: Mexico: Guaymas Basin | collected...
TTCCATATTTTTATATTTCTTTTAAATCCTGCAGACTTACCATATTTGCTCCATTCGGGTAAGATTTCTTTTATTTCTATATTATTAAGTTTCGCATATTTTCTGGCTAAACTATCTGCTCCTGTTGCTCCACCGGAAATTATTTTTATATCTTCTTTATTTTTAATTATATTTTTTTCTATAAGACTTTGTATAAGTCTGTTTAATATATGTTCCATTTTTCGATAATCGTTAAATGTTCTTGTTCCAACAACTGCAAGATTTAATTTTGTTGTTTCAATTTGATATTTATATTTTTTACTAAAATCATAATCTTCATAAAATTTTTCCTTTATTAACGGTATATTATATTTATGTTGTTTAATAATTTCATTGAATTTTTTAGCAATTATATGTCTATGACAAAAATCAGTTGGTTTTTCATAACATAAAAAATATATATATTTTTTATTTTTCTTTTTGGCATTATTGATAATATTATCTAAAATTTGTTTTAAATTTACTTTTTCAAGCTCTTTTTCAAAAGTTTTTATATAATAATTTTCTTTTATATATTCTGATTTTTTTGAGTATTTATATTTATTTAATAATTTTTTTGAAGGCGATAATTCCAAAATATGTTCATCTGTATTTTCTTTTATCCAATTGGCTATAAATCTTGAAATAGTTATATAATAATTATCATTTTTTGTTTTATTTAATTCTTTTAATTTACCATAATAAGAAGTAAATATTTGCATTTTATTTCCTTTCAACAGCGGGATAAGATTAATATCTATATTTAATCCCTTTTTTTAAATTTTTTATAATAATTTCTTTAATTTGTTTTTTTAATAATTCTTGGTTTTTATTTTTTTTGCATAGTTTATTAATATTAAAAATATTATAATAAAAGTTAAATTATTATGATAAATATAAAAAGAAAAAAATTAAGAAAGAAACAAGTATTCTTTTTCTTTTAAAGAATATTGTTCAAGAATTTTATATGTCGTTTCAATAAGTAGATTTTCAATTAATTTAACATTACCTTTTTCAGGTAACTTTTTGAGTTCGTTTTCTTGAAGTAATTCAAATTTTTGATGTTTTTTTTCAAACATTTTTTGTAATTCTTCAAGAGTATATTTTCCATTCCTAATATCTAATAAAAAATCTTTATTTTGTAATGGAAAAGTTAATTTTTGTTTTAAAATTAAACTTTTTCCTTCATCAAGTAGTCTGAATAAATGCATCCAAAATTTACTGTCATAACCTTTTTCTGCCCATTCTTTTGAACGATGACTTGCTGTTTTTATTTTTTGGTTTACCATTTTTAGTATTTTTTTCAAATGATAATTTCTTGGAAAAGTTAAATGTCCTAATACAAATCCTCCATTAATTAAATATTTTTTATATTTAGTAAGTTTTGAAATAGTTTGAACTGCTTCACCAAATGGAATTGATTTGTTTTCTTTATTGATTGCGTTTGAAATATCCTTTTGTAAATCAATTAAAAGTTTAAAATTTTCTGGTTTTTGAACTCCTTTTTTTAATTGACTTTTAGCATATCCTAAAAAACTTTTATAAACTCTTTGATTAATAAAATGTTTTGCCTTTTGTTCAAATAAATTAAATTCAGGTGTATTATAAATAATTGCATTTTTATTTGTATGTGCATATAATAATTCGATAATATTAGGATTATTTTCTAATGCTAATTTAACAAATTTTTTTAATGAATATAATTTTAAATCTAAGCTGTCTTTTGTATTTTTTCCTGCTTCATTTTTTATTTGTTTTGATAAATCAATTTCTTCAATATTATGAAAACCAAAAAAATATTTTTTTTCAATAGGAACAAAAATACCAACATAATCTTCATCTGAATTTTGTGTATTAGTACCATATAAATGACTTCCTGTTTTTGTTAACATTAAAAGTTTTATTTTTATTTTTTTTTCTTCTAATTTATTTTTGATATAATTTAAGATTAATTGTTGTCTATTCATAATTATTCCTTTGTATATTTTTTAAAAATTATAACATATATTTTATAAAAAAAGTGATAGCTTTTGCTTTTAATTTCTTTAAAATTGTCGATAAATATATTATAATTAATAAATTAAAGAAAATACTTACAAAGGTATAAATATATGGAAAATTTAAAAATTACTTTATTAGGAATAGGTGGAAGTGGTTGTAATATGATAAATTATGTTTACAAGGATTTTAAAGATAATAAAAATATAAGATTATTATCGGCTAACACAGATATTCAAAGTTTAAATATTAATAATGCTAATTTAAAAATAGTTTTAGGAAATAGTGGTTTAGGTGCTGGAATGAAACCTGAAATAGGAAAAATTTCTGCCGAATTTTCGGAAAAAGATATAAAGAAACAATTAGAAGGAAGTAACCTTTTAATAATAGTCACTGGATTAGGTGGTGGAACAGGAAGTGGTGCATCTCCAGTTATTGTTAAATATGCTAAAGAATTAGGAATACAAACAGTTGGACTTATAACATTACCTTTTAGATTCGAAGGAAATAAAAGAAATAAAATAGCTAAAACAACATTGTCTGAACTAGAAAATTTACTTGATAGTTTAATTATTATTGATAATAACAGTATTTTTAAAATAATTGATAAAAAAATAGGACATAAAGAAGCATTAAATGAAGTAAATGAAATATTAAAAAAAACTTTAAAAGCAATTATTAATATTGTATTTAATTATAATGAGAATGATATTAATGTTGATTTTAATGATCTGCGAACTATTTTAGGTCATAAAGGTAAAGGTATATTTACTTATTCAAAAGGTAATACTGCAAAAGAAGCAATTGAAAATGTTTTAAATAATAAACTTTTTGAATATATAAATTTGGAAAAAGCTAATGGAATATTAGTTAATTTTACATTAAATGAAAAATATCCATTAACAGAAATAGAAGAAGCTATGAATTTTATTTATGAACATGCAAATGAAAATACAGATATAATATTTGGAACATATACTAATAATGATATAAAAGAAGTTGAAGTGGCAGTTATAATTACAGGTATTAATAATCAACCAAAACAAAAACGAAAAATAGATATTATGAATTATTTTACAAGCATAAGAAAAGAAATAAAAAATGAAAATTTTGATGATATACTTGATCAACCAACATTTTTAAGAATGAATGCTTAATTTTCATTTATTTTATAAATTTTTTTTGCATAATTATATATTTCTTCCGAAGAAGTATTGAATTTTTTACTTAAATGTAAAAAATTTAAATTTTCAAATTTAATACCTTTTTCATAAAGTCTATTTATTTCATATTTATAAGTTTTTTTTACCAAATCTTCATATTTATTAAAATCAATTAACATATTATTTTCCTTTATTTTTAAATATTCTTAATAATGTTATTATACCATAAAAATGAAAAATTTTCAAAGGAATTAATAAAAAAAGAAAAAAAATTATTTATTAAATTCAACTTTAGCAAAATATTTATTATTTAAATCTAGTACTAATTTTCCATTTTTAGTATCTAATTCACCTTTTTCAATTAATGTTTTAATATCTTTTTCACTTAATTTTTTCTTTAATAATTTTTGTTCTTTGAATATTACAAATGGACAACCATCATTTTGTTTTGTGTTTGGATTCCATTTAGCTTCTGAACATTTTACAAGTTTATCTGTTATAACAAGTTTTCCTTTTTGACATAATGGACATGTAATATCAAGTTCTTTTGCAGAAATCCCAGTATTTTTAGATTTATTAAATATTACTTTTGTAAAATATTTTTCATCTGTATCAAGTATCATTTTATTACCACTACTATCAGTAATTTCATTGCCTTCAAGTAATTCTTTTAGCAATTCTTTTGTAATCTCTTTGTCGAATACTTTTGAATTTTTCCATATACTAAACGGACAACCTTCATTTTGTTTCGTATCTGTATTCCATTCTTGATTTTCACAAACAAACAACTTATCTTTTTCAATTATTTCTCCACCACATAATGGACATTTTAAACCTGTTTTCATATTTTTACCTTTCGAATTTGATATTTGTAAATTTTTTTGTTTTTGTATTTTTTTAATTTCATCAACTAGTTCTTTTGTTTTAATAACAAAGTATTCAACAATATCTTTTTCAGTAACTTTACCAAGTTTAGCTTCAAAAATCATTTCTTCCATTTTAGCTCTTAACATAGGTGAAGTAATAATTTCTGGCAAAGTTCTAATTAATTTTCTTGTTTTTTCAGTTGATTTAATATATTCTTTTTTACCTTTTTTTTCTTTTATAAAAAATTTATCTTTATAAAGTTGCTGTAATAATGGTGTTCTTGTTGCACTTGTTCCAATACCTTTATCTTTTAATTGTTTTTTTATTTCTGGATCATCGAAATATTTTTCAATATGTTCTAATACACTTAAAAGTTCTGTTTCAGTAAATCTAGGTTTAGGTTTGGTTTTACCTTCATGAATTTTTAAATCTTTAATGTTTATATTATCCCCTTTTTTAATAGAAGGTAAAATAAATTTTTCTTCAACATCTTTATTATTAAGTATTTCTTCAACTATTTTATAACCTTTATTTATAGTTTGTTTATCATTAAAATCAACTATGACATTTTCATGATTAGTTTGTGCTTTACCACTAAAATAATCATATTCATAATCAGGAAATAATTGATATAAGAAAAATTCTAATACAATGTTATAAACTTTTAATTCATCAGGAGTTAATTTTTCTAAATCATTTCTTCCTGTTGGACGAAGTGCTGTATGTGATGCACCATATTTTTCAAATAGTTTTTTACCGTCTTGTATTACTTCTTTTCTTTTTAAAAGGTTATTAGTATCTAATTTATTTATTACTTCATTATATTTATTTTTTAAATTATTTAAAATATCAGGAAATTGTTTAAATTCTTCTTCTGTATATTTATCAATACTTGTTCTTGGATAAGTAATATAACCACCTTTTGTATCATAATCATAAAGCTTTTGTATAATATCCATAGATTTTTTCATTGAAAAACCATATCTTTTTCCTAATTCAATTTGTGCTTGTGTTAATGTTAAAGGCAATGGTGGTTTTTGCTTCTTCTTTTGTTTTTTTGTTTCAAATACCTTAGCAACAGGATTTTTTAATACTTCGTTATAGTATTCTTGAATTATTGATTTATTATCAATTTTATCAATATATTTACCTTCATCATTTTTATATTTAAAGTTAATATTAAAATCAATATTATCTTTATTTCCAATACCTTTTAATTGCCAAAATGGAATTTCTTTAAATTTTTCAAATTGTTCATCTCTGTCAACAACTAATCGCATTATAACACTTTTTACAGGTCCAACATTAGCAGTTTCACCTATTAATTGACTAAATGCAACTGTTGCCGCAACTGTTAAATTATGTCCATAAATCCAATCCCCTTTTGCTCTTCCCAAACCAGCATTAGAAAGTTCTTTCCAATTAATAATAGAAGGATTTTTAATTTCTTTTATAAGTGCAGATATAGAAGTATCATTCATATTTAGCATCCCTTTAAATTTTTTCATAGCACCAGGTATATGTTCTAATACTTCTAAACCTAATCTAACCCCTTCTGCATCTGGGTCAGTTGCTAAATATATTTCTTCTACTTCTTTTACAGCATTTTTAATATCTTTAAAAAGTTTTTTAAATTTCGCACCACCTTGTTCACTTAATGTATAAAGCCATTTTTTTGGAACATATGGTAATTTATCTTGTGAATACCATTCATACCAATTTTTTATTCCATCAGCATATTCTTTTGGTTCTAGTGTTCTAAAAATATGTCCTTGTAATTGTAAAACATAACTTTCTTCAAGCATTCCTAATTTTTTTAATGCTTGTTTTAATGGTCCTAATTGTGATGCTTTTTCTGTAATATATAATCTTTTTTTAGCCATTCTATACCTTTTAATATTAATATTATTTTTAACATTTTAACAAACTTTTATAATATGTGAAAAAAAACAATTATAAACAGAAATATTTTAAAACTTTTTTAAATATTTTTTAAAAGTTAATATAAATTAAAAAAAGAAGATAAATTAAGTTAAAATATAAAATTAATAGTATTTTTCTTTTTTTTTAAAGTTTTTACCAAATTTCATAAATAAAAATATATTTTTTATTTTTGTTATTAATTATTTGTTCTAATATTTTCTTAAATTCTTCTATTTCATAATCAAATTTATAATCTCTATAAACTTCAATATCAAAAGTGTTTTCAAAATCTTCTTGTGTTTTAATATTTTCTAATTTTTTTAATATTTTTTTTGCAATATTAGAACTTAAAATATAAATTCCATATTTTTTAACATAAGGAAAGTATTTTTTAATAATTTCGTGAATATCTTCACATTTACCAAGATATGCAATTACAGTTCTATTTGTTTTTATTTTATTTAATAATTCTTCTTCTTGGATTTCAATTTTCCATCTTTCTTGAAAAGTTTTTTTTATTTCTTCATCTTCATGCATTTTTATATTTTCTATAAATTCAATTGCTTCATTTATTAAATTTTCTTTATCTTTTTCGTTTAAATTAAAATTATAAACAGAAAAATAATTAAACATATTCCATTCAAGATAATTTTTAACTTCTTCTTTTGATTTATGTTCAAAGTAATAATGCATAATATAACTTACAAAATCAAACATTACTTTATCTTTAATATCTTTTTGTTTTTTATAATTTAAAAATTTATTTTTTTTCTTTTCTATCCATTTATCAAAATATTTTCCATATTTTTCTTCAACAATTTTCCATATTTTATCTTTTGTTTTACTGACTTGATTTTGAAAATTATGATAGGCTTTTTCAGCTTCAAAATAATTTTTTGTTACTTTATAAAAAGTTTGATCTATTCCCATAATTTACTCTTTTTTTCTTTTTTAATAATTATATTATATTTAAAATAAAATGTCAAGTTTATATAAAGCTGAAAAATTAAAAAAAATAATTATTTAATATTTAAAAATTATTTATTTAAATTAGTTAATAATAAATAACCTTTATTTAAATACTTTAAATAAATATCACCATTTTTTTTATTTGGCATTTCATAAATAATAGTAAAAGGTGTTTCTATTATAATATTTTTAGAAAAAGGATCTAAATCTTCATAATCCATTAAAATAATTTGTTTTTTTTCTAATTCAAATGCTTTTTTTATAGTATTAAAAGTTTTTTCTAATAATTTCATATTATATTCTTTTTCTTTTGATTTATCAATAATTACAAAAGCAACTTTTTTATATTTTTTTAATTTTTCAATAAAATTTCTTATATTTTTGTAGTATTTTTTGTTTTTTTCTGAAATATTTATTACTTTTTTTATTTTTTCATCTTCAATTATTTTTAAAAGTTCTCCCAAGTTCATTACTGGTTTTGATAAATCAATATTAATATTATTTTGTTGCATAATATACCTTTTTAATTTATTATAAAATTTTTTTATTTAAAATTAAATATTTAATATCTTTTTACAAAAAAATTTTAAAAAAATATATATAAAAAATAATAATAAATTATAAATTAAAGTATTTTAAATTTTGTCCCATCGGTTTCAAGATTTTTAAGAATATGGTTAATTACTTCAAGATGACAAGAAAATTTTTTGTTTGGATAATGATATAACCATTGTTCATCATTTTGTCTTTTAAATTTAATTAAAAATTGTTCATTTTTTTTATCAAAGGCATTTTTAGTAATTTTAATTTTTGCTCTTAAACCCTGTTTATTGTAATATGTATAATAATCATAACATTTTTTCATATTTTATCCTTTTTTTTATTGTAATTATATAATATTTTAAATTAATATAGAAAAATATTAAAAATAAATTTTAATTTTAATACTAAATACTACTAAAATTTTTTTAATTTTTTTAAATATTTCGATAATATTTTATAAAAAATAAGGAATATTATGTTTGAAAAAGTTAGAATTGTTAGATATATAGGTAATAAAACAAATTTATATAATTTTATAATTCCAGAATTAAAAAACAAATTAAAAGAAAAAGAAAAATTTTATGAATTTTTTGCTGGAACCAATGCTATATCTTTTGAAATAAATAAATTAAATAAAAATATTTATGCCAATGATATAAGTTTGTATAGTAAAATTATTTTTTCATTATTAGATACATACATTGAAGATATTAATATTAAAAATTTAATTGAATTTTTTAACTATATTGATACAAATAATTCTGAAAAATTAATTGAAAAATATAATATAACTGAATTATTTATTACCAATGAATTATCCATGAGTGGCAATGTAAAAACAGCAGATAAAGAAATTTTTAAAAATCAAGAATTTCAATCAAGAATGTATTTTCCTTATAAAATAGGATTAAAAATTGATGTTATTCGTTTTTTATTAAAAAATAATATTTTTAAATTAAATAAAAAAGAAAAAATAATAATTTTAAATATGTTGTTAAATTATGCAGATAAACATGCAAATACGACAGGTGTATATGGTGCTTTTTTAAAAACTAATAAAATAAAAAATATTCGTCCTTTTTATAATAAACAACTTTTTAATAATATTATAGAATATATAAAAGAATATAATATTAAAAATACAATAAAAAAATTTTTTCAAGATGATATATTAAATGTTATAGAACACGAAAAAATAGAAAATGCAGTAATATATTTAGATCCTCCTTATAATACTAGAGATTATCAAACTAATTATCATATACTAAATTATATTATTGATTTAAATTTTAATCCAGATTATATTAAATATGGAAGTAAAACTGCGGTTCCTAAAACTGAAAAAAGATTTAAAAATATTAGCAGTTCTAATAAAACTATTATTAATAACTTTGAAAAAATTTTACGATATTTAGCAAATAAAAATAATGAAATATTTATTAGTTATTCAAGTGAAGGAATTATGAAACTTGAAGATTATCAAAATTTAGCAAATAAATTAGGTTATACTTTTGAAGTAAAAGAAAAAGAATATAGAAAGTATAAAAGTCAAAAAAATAATAGTAATTCTTCAGTTTTCGAATATCTAATTAAATTAAATTAAATCAAATTAAATTAGTTTTCTTACTTCTTTTTTTAATAAATTAAAAGTAGTTCGTCTTTTTTCAATTGTACTTTTGCTTAATGGAATATGTTTAGTAAGTTTTTCATATTTTTCAAATTCATTAAAATATTTATTTAAAAGTATAATTAAGTTTTCTTTTGATTTTTTATATTTTTTTTTAATTTTTCATAATCTGTAAAATCGATTTTATCTATTTTTTGTAATAATATTTTTATAATGTTAATATTAGAAGCTTTGGTATTTTGAAAATTAAAAATTTTTTTATATTTTTTCCATAATTTTTGAATATTATTATTAGCTTTTTTTAATTCATAAATTTCTCTATCATTTAAACTAATAAAATATATTAAATGTGATAGATGAAAATCTTGTGGAATTAATTTTGTATTAATTTTCATACTAATCCTTCAAATAGTAAATTTAAATTATTTGTATCTTCTTTTGTTAATTGTTTTATATTTCTGATTTTTGTTATTGAAAAATTATTTTTTTATTGTGTCATAATATAAATAATATTTCAATGTTTTTAAAATTGCAATAATTTTTTTATTTTTTTTATTTTTTTTGTTATTATTTCTTAAAAAGAAATAAGGAATAATTTGTGTTAAATTATATTAAAAATGAAGATATAAAACAGGAAATAATAATAAACAAACAAAAATTAAAAAAAGGATTTCATTTTTATACTTTTCAAATAGAATTAATTAAGAATATATTAAAAGAAAAAATAAAAAATAAAGATTATAAACTAATTAAAAATTTTATAATTATAGAATTTTATCTTAATCAAGAACTTATTATTATCAAATATAATAAACAAAAAAATGTTATTTTTATATTTATTAATAAACAAAATATTTTAAATAAGTATTCAAAATTAAAAAGAGAGATAAGCAAAATTTTTTCTTTTTATGGTTTTTAAATATTTTAAATAATAAAATCAAAAAATTTTTTTAAAAGTTTTATTAAAATAAAATTAAAAGGTAAAATTATAATGATAGGAATTTTCGTTTTTACAATAAATATTAAAAAAAATAATAATGAAGATTTATCAATTTTTTGCAAAAAATACCCCGATTAAATACGAAGTATTAGTAAGAAATAAATCTTCGCAAAAAAAAAGCACCTGCTATAATGGTAAAACATTCTGCAGATGAAATTCAATAACTTAAATCTTTTTTTATAAAATTAGTTTAAATTTTCTACTTTTTTTTATTATAATAATATAAAAGAAAATAAAGAAATAATATGCAAAATAAAGAAATTATTGAAACAACACTGTCAAATATAAGAAAAGATTTACAAAAAAATAAAAAATATATAAATGATGTTGCGAAAATTAAATTTATAAATGAAATGATAAATAAATATAAAAATTTTGAAAATAAATATTACTTAATGGAAATAGCAGACATTATAATAAAAAATAAACATATTCAACAACATATAGAGGAACAATATATAAAAGATTTATTTAATTATTTAAATATTCCAGAAATGAAATTAGAAAAAAAAGAATTAGAAAATAAAAAAGAATTTTTAAAAAAAGTTTTTGGGAGTAATTATTCAAGTGAAATGTTGGATTTTATTAAAACATGGTATGAAGAATGGGCAGAAGAATTAGAAGAAGAACAAAACGAAGAAATAGAAGAAGCTTGGGAAGAACCAGTAAATACTCAAAATAAACCTTCATCTTTTGCTATTTACAATTTAGCACAGTATGTTGAAAATTTATCTTTCGGACAAAAAGTATATGAATTAAATAAAATGAAAAATATTATAGAAGCAGTTGATATTGATAATATGGCTAAATATTTAGAAGACTTATCAATATTAAAAGATCCATTGGCAAAAAAAATAAAAGAAGAACTAGAAAAAATATATTTCGGTAAAATTAAATCTGATAAAAATTTATATCTTGAAAAAATTAAAAATATATTTAGAAATAAAATAGAAATAGAACAAGAAAAAGAAAATCAAAAAGAAGAAATTAAACCAGACAAAAATGTTGAAGATTTTGTGAACAAAGATTTTAAAATTGAAAATTATGTTTATCCAAGTAATAAAGAAAAAAATGAATATTATATTAATAAAGGACAAATAATAACAGATTTAATACAATATTTGGAAATTTATAATCAAACAATTAATGAATTTGTAAATGGATTAAGGGAAGATATACCTGATATGGAATGGTACTATCAAGAAAACAAAGAACAAAATATAAAACAAAATTACATTATTTAAAAATTTTTAAGTTTAATTTGTTATAATAGAATAAAAAAGGAAAATAATGATAGAAAATTCTGTAAATGAATATAGACAATTATGGACAAGTTATCTTAATAAATATAAAGATATGGGATTATCATTAGTTTTTAAAAAATTTTACGAAATGGAACCAGAAAATGCACTTTATTTAAGACTTGTATATCAAGATAGTAAAAATATTTCTAAACTAAAAAAATTGATAAAACAATCACGGAAAAAAAATACAAAATTAGCTGGAAAATATATTTCAATACTTAATCATTTAAAAAAAGAATTAATTGTTATACAAGCATTAAAAATTAAAAGACCAGAACTCCTTAAAAAAATCGTTGAGAAATTAAATAAAGAAATAGATTTAACAAAATATATTTGTGAAAATAGTGACACTTTTTTTCATTTTGATTTTGAAGCAATGGAAAAAGATATGTTAAAAATAATTGATTATGATTCTAGATTAAGATTTATTATGCAAGATTTAGATAATGATTATTATACTATTGAAGAAGAATTGGAAAATTTAATTGAAAATAAAACAGAAAATATTTTTGAAAAAGTATCAAAACCACGAATATTAATACCAAAAAATAAACAAGAAGAAAGTTTAATATTAAAATTTTAATTTCTTTATCAATAATTTTATTAATTTTTTGCAAAAAATATTCCGACTAAATTAGCAAAAAATAAACCTTTGCAAAAAAGAAGCACTCGCTATAATGGTAAAACATTTAGTAGGTGAATTTTATAACAATATTATTATATATATAATTATTTTAATTTTTAATACTTTTATATACCAACAGTAGTCTTCTTGTATAATTTAAGAGCATTTTTAAATACTTCTTTATAATATTTTTCAAATAATTCCAGATTTATTTTTGTTTGTTGTGTTTGTTGTGGTGTTAAATCCATTAATTCTATTTGTGTATAAAAATTTCTTAACCATTGAAAGTTATTACAAAATTCTTTTAATTCTTTGTAATTTTTTCCTTGTTTTACTAATTGTTCCCCTACAATATCTTCAATATAAGTTAATATGTCATCTATTATAAAATGGTAAAAAGGTACAAAAGTATCATTTAATTTTATATCAAATATATCTGGCATTTCTTTTTCAAAAATAGTTCGAATTAAAAAATTAAATTTTCTTTTTCTTGCTAAAATGTCTGCAAAATTTTTCAAAAGTTTTTTATATTCTTTTGTTTTTCTTAATTGTTTTAAATCTTCTACATTTCTTACTTTAAAAATTTTACCATTTATTTCAATAAAATTTTGAATTTTCTTAATAATTTTGTCATCTTCATATATTTTATGCTCATATAACATGTGAATATCTTTTTAAGCAATTTCTTCGAATTCTAATGTAAAAAATCCATCAAAATCACCATTAATTAATATAGGTTCTGCTTTTTGAACTTTTATTTTACCATCTTTTGCTTCTATTATAAAGGTATATGTTTTTTCTCCAATTTCATCAGAACATAAATCATTATTTTTTGCAATTTCTTCGACTATTTCCCACATGAAATTTTTTTTATTTTCTAATATTTCTTTTTTTGTAAAATCTTTACAATTTATTATTCCACCATTAATCATATAGTATCCTTTTATTTGTATTTTTCATTAAATATATTATAACATAATTTTAGTTTATTGTAAAGTAAAAATTCTTTATTTTTTAAAGTTATTTATAATAATAATATTATTATTATTGAATTATTATATAAGGAATAAACATGAAAAAGAAAATTTTATTATTATCTTTTGTATTTGGATTATCAAATAATTTATTTGCATATAATAATGAAGAAGCTAAACCTATTACAAAATATGTTGTTAAAAAACAAATGAAAGAAGAAAAAATATACACAGGTTGTATACAAAGATTAGAAATTTATGGTTTATTATTACATTTAAACAATCAATTAAAAAATATAAGTTATGTTATAATAAACAATAATAAATGGTATAATAAATTACATTCTTTAAGTACATATACATTAGGCGATTTTACTAAAATGCTTATATTTTTAAATAAGATAGCAAAAATAGAAAAAGTATTATTAAATAACAATATTTCAAATGGAATACCATACGAAAAAAATCAAACATTTGTTGAACTAGCTTATAAAATAAACACATTGTCAAGTGAAATTAGAAAACTTTTAAAAACTTCTCCTGATAATTTAAAAAATGTTTATTTATTTCTTAGTAAAATTCAAAAATTAATTAAATATCATAATTTATTAATGAAAGAATTATATACAAAAAATGATCCTATATATAAAGCAATTTATTTAACAACTTATCCAGAAGCTAAACATTATAAAATAATAAAAAAATATACATTATATTATTTATATAATTATTTAGATAAGGTATATAATAAAAATTTAAATCAATTTGTAAAAGATATAAAAAAAGATAGTTATAAATTTTTAAGATATTTTGGAAAAAGTATAGAATATGTTAATCAAATAGATTTAAAAGAAAAAGAACTTTAATTAATTTAAAGTATTTCTATCAATTATAAATTCAAATTTTTTTATTATAACATAATAAAAAATAAAGTTAATGAAAAAAAATTAATAATAAAATTATTTAATTCTAATTAAGTCTTTTCCTGAAGATATCCAAAAATATTCACTTCCATCTTTTATTTGAATTTCTGCTTCTGGTATTATATCTATGAATCTAAATGAATCTTTTACATGAAGCAAATATTTTTTATTTCTAAATGTATCTTTTAATGTAATAATTAAATTAATAGGTTCTGTTATTAAATTAGTATATTTTAAAAATTCAATAATTGAATTTTTATTTAATTTGTAAATATTTTTTTTATCTTTTTTAAAATATGTTATTTCAAGATCCGTTTTAATTTCTTGATTTGTATAATGTAATTCTTCTTTTAAAAATTCCATTAATTGTTGATAATTAGAATTAAATATTTCATTCTTAAAATATTTATCCATATATTTAAAAAGTTCATTTATATTTTTTAATTCAATTAATTCTTTGTATTTTTTTTCAATTTCATCTTCTTGATATTCTATTTCTTTAAATTCAACATTTAATAAATTAGGAAATTCTTGATTTATAAAATTTTCAAGAAATGTTGGTAAAATAAATTTATTTTTTCTTGATTGTAAATAAAACATTTCTTTTGATTTAAGAATTAAAGAATATATAATATCTTTTAAGTATGGATATTTTTTAAGCATTTTTTTATAAATATAAAAATCAAACATATATTCCATAAATTCTTTAATATTAGTATTATTATATTTTATATCATATTGATAATTGTCTATATATCTACCTATTAATGCTCTATTTTCTTCCGCAAGAATTATAAAATTATTCATTTATTGATATCCTTACCTTTATTTTATTTTTATTTTTAAAAAAAAATGAAGAATTTAAAATTATAGTTAATAACTATTAATAGTTTTTAATATCTTTTTTTGTGGTTCATTTATTAAATTTTGATTTAATTTATTTAACAATTTATTTGTTTTTAAAATTTGTATTATTTTAATTTTTTCCAATTTTAAATAAAATATAATATAATTTAGTTAAATTTTTAATAATTTTATAAAAAATAGAAATTTTTATAAAGGATATGAATGACGAAAAAAAAAATAACACAAGATTTTATAAATATTCCAAAAGAAACTATTGAAGAAAAAGGTATTGCAGATGTTATAGAAACTGATATGCATACATATGCTAAAAAAGTATTAGAAGATAGAACTATACCACACATATATGACGGTTTTAAACCTGTTCATAGAAGAATATTATATACTATGTATAAATCTAAATATATAAATGAAAATAAAACATTTAAAAGCGCAAGAGTTGTTGGTGATACAATGGGTAAATACCATCCACATGGTGATAAATCTATTTATGAAGCATTAGTTAATTTGGCAGTTCCTTGGAAAAATAATATTCCTTTGATACATGGAGAAGGAAACTTTGGTAATATTGATGGAGATATGCCAGCGGCGATGCGATATACTGAAGTTAATATGTCACCTAAATTAGCTAAATTTATTTTTGATGATATTGATTTAGTTCCTTATACGCCCAATTATGATAATTCAACAGTTGAACCTAAATATTTACCTGTTAAATTACCGTTTATATTGTTCAACGGAACAAGAGGAATAGCATATTCTATTTCAACTAATATTCCCCAGTATAATCCTAATGAAATATTAAATTTAATGATCGATATGATAGATAAGGAATTTTGGCATAAAGGCTATAAAGAACCAGATGTTTTAAATTTTGTCAAAGGACCAGATTTTGCAACAGGTTGTGAAATATTGTTTGATAATGAAAATAAACAAAAAGAATTTGTTGCTAAAAAAGAAGTAAGTTGTACAACAAAAGCAAAGCTTGTTTTACATGAAAAAGAAAAAGAAATTGAAATTTCTAATATACCTCCAGAAATTACAAGTAAAAGAATATATGATACTATTTTAGAATTATATAAGAATTATTTAGAAATAAAAAGTTCTAAAAAAACCCAAAGAGGGAAACAAGATTATTTGATTTTAAAAGATATATTTAATGAAAGTAAAAATGACATTGCCAAAATTATATTAATGTATAATAAAAATCAAGATCTTAAAAAAGAGCTTGTAAAACTTTTAGAATTGACAAAAAGAACTGTTATAAAAAGCGAAAATTATAAATTGATTTTTATGAAAGAAAATAAAGAACTTACACAATTGACATTATTAGAATATTTAATAACATTTTTAAATTTCAGAAAAATGATTGTTACTAAAAGATTAAAAAAAGAAGTTGATAAATTAAATAAAAAATTACATTATGAAAAGATTATTTTAAAAGCAGTTATGTTTATTGATTTTATACAAAAATTGTTAAAACAAAGTATAAAAAATAAAAAAACAGAAAAACAAACTAAAAAATTTTTAATTGATGAAATAAGTAAAAAACTTGATATAACTAAAGAAGATGCAGAAATTATTATTAATCTTTCATTAATAAGATTAGCAAGTATTAATTTAGAAGCACAAGAAAAAGTAATTAAAAATTTAGAAAAAGAAATAGCAAAAATTGAAAAAATTCTTCAAAGTGATAAAGCTATATTTAAAATAATTAAAGAAGAACTTGAAGAAGGTAAAAAATTATTTGGTAAAGAAAGGAAATCACCTATTTTATTTAAAGAACATTTTGCAAAAAAAACAGATAAAATTAAAGATAATATTAATTATTATATTATAATTACAAAAGATTACAGAATTTACAAATTTCCGAAAGATATTAATAAAAAAGTTCAAGATGAAATTTTATATCAATACGAATTAACAAATAAAGATTATATAGGAATTATTGATAAAAACGGTTTATATTATGCACTAAAAATTGAAAAAATAGATTTTAATGATTACTTTATAAATAAGTATATTAATATAAATCTAGAAGATATTAAAATTATATTTAATAATAAAATGGATATAACTAAATTATATTTATTATTTATATTTAAAAATGGATATGTTAAATTATTAAAATTAAAATCACTAAATAATAAAGGTTTTAAGGGATTACAATTGACTAAAAATGAAATTTTTGATTTAAGACTTTTAACAGAAGAAGATATTAATGAAATGAATTTAATGCTTGAAACAGAAGATAGAATACTTTATTTTCCTATTAAAGAAATATCAGTTCAAGGTATAAGTGCCAATGGTATGCGTGGTATAAATACTGATAAAGAAATTATAAATTATGAAATAAGTAAAACAAATGAAAATTTAGAATTACAACATAGAGGATATAAAGGCAAAATAAAACAATAATTATTTAATTTTTTTTTTTGTTTTCCAAATCTAAACAGTATAATATTAAAAAATTGTAAAGGATAAATATGAACAATAATATTTATATAAATATTCAATTACCTTATGAAATAAAATATAAAGATGTTTCTTTTTATATAGATGAGTTGTTGAAAAAAATAAAACAAAAATATGATTTTAAACTTGAAGAAGAAATTTCTGGTCATGATACAGCTATATCTATTCAATTATTAAACATTGAAGATATTAATGAATTAAATAAATTTTTTATAGATATTAAAGAAAAATATTCTGATTATATATGTCAAATAATTATAAGAATTTTTATATGATAAAAAATTATATAATAAAATTCTTGATTGGTGGAAGTTTAATAACTGCAATTGTATATACAACAAAATATATTTCACCAAAATTAGGTGCTATACTTTATAGCTTTCCTATTGAATTTTTAATTATTTTATTTTTTATGGATGAAGAAGCAAAACAGAAAGCTATGATAAATAACTCTGTAAAAACAACTTTTGTGTTAGTGTTATTTTTTATTATTTTTTATATATTTTTAAATTTTTTTAATTTATATTTAAGTCTAATATTATCAATATTATTTTATTTAATATTTATGTTAATGTATTTAAAACAAAATAAGGATTAAAATTGTATGAATTATTAAAAATATTCTTTATTAGTGGAATTAGTATAACAATAATAGCAACTATTGCTAATAAGATACCTAAAATAGGTGCTTTTTTATATGCTTTACCTATTCAATTTTTAATAAGTATTATAATACTATATAAAAATACAAAAGAACAAAATTTAATATTCAATTTAACTAAACAGTCATTATTGTCAATATTAATAGTATTTAGTTATATATTTTTATTAAATCTTTTGATAAAGAAATATAATGTAAAAAAATCTATTATTTTATCATTTATTTTTTTAATATTTTGTTATATTATTTATTATTTTATTTAAAATTAAGATAATATTAATTCAATAATATTATTTGCTAAATTTATTTCTGGTTTTAAATTTTTTGTTTAATTTTTTTTGTTTTCCAAATTTAAACAGTATAATATTAAAAAAATTATAACTTAATATTAAGTAAAGGATAATATATGAAATATACAAATAACAGATTAAAATATACTGCATATAATATGTTTTTTAAAATAAAAGATGATAATTTAAATATAGAAGTAGAATATTCATTAACTTCAAAAGAATTATTATTTTATGGAAATGCAGGTGATAGGCAAAGATATTTAAATTTTTTAGAAGAAATTAAAGAATGGGTACTTCAACAATATGTTAATGACTTAAAAAAAACTCATAATATTGAAAATATTAAAAAAGAAAAAATTAATATATATCCATTAAATATATCAATTGTATATGAATATCCTGCTATACAAAGAAGTACTATATTAAAATAATTTTATTTTAAATTAAATTCAAAATCTTCTTTAGTTATTTGTTTGTTTTTTATAATATTATCAATATTTTCTTCAATACCTAATATGTGATTACAAAGTCTTAAATTATAAAGTTCAATATCTTTTTTAACACATACGCCATTTCCATAAAGTAAACTATTAACTATATTAACAGATAATTTTTCATTTCCATAAAGATTTTTATTATATATTTGATCTTTATCTGGCTTTATATCTTTTGCTGCAACCAAAATCGCATATACGTCAAGTTTTTCACCAGCATATGCTAATGAACCGAATAATTTAGCAGATTCAGGATTTAATGATAAATATACATATCCTGGCGTTGATTGAATACTTTTTTTTGTTTTTTTTGTTGTTCTTAATAATCCTTTTTCTAATATACTTTTTCTATTTCTTCTTCCTGTTCCATGAAAAAATAAAAATTTTTTAGGGAAATATATATCTTTTTTAATTTCCCTAATTTTTTTATTTAATATTTTCGTTGTTTTTTCTAAATCGTTAAAATCTATTATATCATATACTAATTTTTCTGTATAAATTATATTTTGTTTTTCTTCTTCTGATAAATTAAAATCTTCTAATATTTGTTGAAATTGTTTTTCTGTCAACATAAAATATCCCTATTATTTTTCTTTTGTTTATTTTATTATAAGAAAATATTAAAAAAAATATTTTAATTTTTAATTAAAAACTATAAGCAAAAACTTTTTCTTTTGTCTGTTTATTTTCTTGAATTTCAATAAGTTCGTGGTTGTTTGTATCCGCAAGTATTGCATTTGTTAATAAAGCATTTAAATGATGACTTCCTTTATACGCAATATATTTAGCATTAATTAAATTATAACCTATAAGGCTTAAATCCCCGATTGCGTCAAGAATTTTATGTCTTACAAATTCATCTGGATATCTCAAGAAATCATTAAGAATTTTTTTATCATCAAGGACTATTGCATTATTTAATGTACCACCTTGTGCAAGTCCAATGCTTCTTAAATACTGAACTTCTTTTAAAAACCCGAAAGTCCTTGCCTTTGCGATTTCTTTAATATAATTTTTTGTTGAAAAATTAAAAATTTTTTGCTGTTTTCCTATTATAGGATGATTAAATTCTATTGTATAATCTAATATAAAATTATTTTCTTTTACTGGAATTAATTTTACAAATTTTGAATTATCCCCTATAATAATTTCTTTTTTTAATTTTAGAAACTTTTTATTAGCAGATAATTCTTTTATCCCTGCTTCTTGAAGCATCATAACAAAACTTATTGCACTTCCGTCCATAATAGGTATTTCATTGTTATCAACTATAATTCTTAAATTATCTATTCCAAAAGCGTATACGGCACTCATTAAATGTTCAATAGTTGAAATAGTAATATTATTTTTACCTATTACAGTTGCTAATTTAGTGTCTACAATATTTTTAGGATTTAACGGAATTGATATTCCTTTATCACTTCTGTAAAAAATAATACCAGTATTAGCTTCCATAGGTTCAAGTTTTAACTTGACAGGAACACCTTTATGTAATCCTATACCGACTACTTCAATAGTTTTTTTTATTGTTCTTTGTTTCATTTTGTTTTCCTTATATTTTTATTATAATAAAATATATAGTATTATTTTAATATCGTTTTTTAATTTATTTTATTTAATTAAAAATTTATTAATAAAATATAACAATTAATTATAACATAAATATTTAATATATCAAATTAAATATAAAATTAAGGAGTTTATAAATGATAAAAAATATTATTGAAAGAATTAAATTTAAACCTTTTGTTATTGTTTTAACCTTACAAAACAAAGAAAATATAAAACAAAGATTAATACCAATTAATTATAAAAATTATAAAAAATTCAAAAAAATTTTAGGTATTAAAAATATTCCAGTTGAAGAATTTAAATTTTTAATGTTAAACAGTAACAAAATCAAGGAAATATTGGAAAAAGAACATGGAAAAAAAGAATATAAAATTGCTTTTATAGATATATTAGAATAATTCAAGTAAAAAGTCTTGACAAGATTTAAGAACTATTATATAATTTTAATTGCAAGAATATCCCTTGCAATAATCCTAACATTATAATTACACATTGTTTCAAATATTCTATTTTTCTCTCCTTTTTCTTATTGATATAAATTATTATTTTTTTTAAAATAATAAGAAATTAAGTATAATTTTAAAAATTAATAATATTTTAAGTTTATTATTTAATATATAAAAAAGGTAATATATGGAATATAGTGCAAAAAATATATCAAGCTTAAAATTTCCTTTAAATGTTCAAAAACGGGTTGGTATGTATTTAGGTTCAAGAGATCTTAAAGGAAAAATGCATACAATTGAAGAAATACTTGCTAATAGTATTGATGAATTTGCCGCTAATATTGATCAAGGTGGGTATGGAAAAGTAATTGACATTTTAATTCACAAAATGGAATATGAAGATAAGAAATATGACGCAATTACTATAAAAGACAGGGGAAGAGGAATTCCTATTGATATTCATCCAGAAGCAAAAATTCCAGCATTAACTTATATTTTAACAACATTACATGCAGGTGGAAAAATAGATAAAAATGGTGGTTATGTTGCAAGTGGTGGATTAAATGGTGTTGGTGCAAGTGCAGTATTAGCAACAGCAAGATATTTTAGGGTAATTGTTGCCAGAGATAATAGGGTTGTTATGCAAGAATTTGCTTATGGTTATCCTATTAATGAAATGCATGATATAAAACCAAAAGATATAGGTTGTCCAGATAAGAAAAAATGGTTAATTGTTGAAAATTTTGATAATAGTATTAATATAGAACAATTACAAAGGGAAAATCCTGATAAATGTGTAATAGAGCGTGGAACAACTATTACTTGGATTACTTGGGATAAAGAAAATGAAGATGATTTAAGTGGTATTTTTGAACCTGATTTACAATGGGATATTGAAAAAATTAAAGCTAGATTAGATGAACTTGCATATTTAAATCCCGGATTAAAATTAAGATTAACAATTTATAATACAGAAAAATTTGAATTTATACATGAAGAAGGTTTAAAAGATTTCTTTTATAATAAATTGGATTTAAAAAAATTAAAAGAAAAAATTTTATTAGAACCTATGTATTTTAAAGAAAAGTTAGATAATGGATTAAATAAAGATGATCCTAAATATAAATTTGTAACTATTGATACTTCTTTTCTTTTAGGATTGATTGAAAATAAAATAACAAAATATTATGTTAATAATATTCCTGTATTAGGTGGAACACAAGAACAAGGAATAAAAGAAGGAATAAGAAATGCCTTAATAAATATTGCTTTAAGAGAAAAATTAATTAAATCAGAAAAAAGTATAAGTGAAAAAACTATAAATTCGGTTTTAAATATTATTATGAATATTAGAATTGAAAATCCAGATTTTCAAGGACAAACGAAAGAAAGGCTTTCAAATCCAGAGGCTAAAACATTAATTAAAAATTTTATTCAAACAGAAATGGAAAAATACTTTCTACAAAATTTAGATATTTTAAAAAATATAGTTAAAACTCTTGAATCATTAAAGAAATTGCAAGAAAAAGAAATGCAAGTATTTGATAAATTATTAAAAGAAAAAACAGGCAAAAAAGCTATGTTAGATTTAGCAAGTAAATTAGCAGATTGCCGAAATAAGAAATCAAATGGAACTGAATTATTTATATGTGAAGGTGATAGTGCTATGGGACCTATCAAAAACAGTCGAAATTCGGATTATCAAGCTGTTTTACCTATGAAAGGAAAACCTTTAAATGCTTTAAATGTTGAAGATACTGCTAAACTTCTTAAAAATAATGAAATTGCCGCTATTATTACTTCATTACAATGTGGAATAGGTAATAAATTTAATTTATCAAAACTAAGATATGAAAGAATTATAATTTTATCGGATGCCGATGAAGACGGGGCGCATATTACTTCTTTATTACTAACATTTTTTTATAAATTTTATCCTGAACTTATTGAAAACGGAAAACTATTTGTTGCATTATCCCCTTTATATGAAGCCTTAAATGTAAAAACTAAAGAAAAAAAATATATTTATAATAAAGAAGAATTAAACGATTTTTTACTTGATATAGCAAGTCAAAGATACCCTAAATATTCATTAAAAAGATTAGAAAAAGTTGTAAAAGAAAAATTAAACGGTAATGAAAATAACTTTTTCGATTGGGTTTTAAAAAGAAATAAAGGTTTAGGAGAAATGTCACCTAAAGCTATGTGGGAAAGTACATTAAATCCGAAAACAAGAAGATTAATACAAGTTGAACTTGAAAATTCAATAGAAGAAATAGAAAAAATAAAAATATATATGGATGATAAAAAACAATATATAGAAAAAAGAAAAGCTATTTTTATTAAAAATATATAAAAGTTAAAATTTTAAAAATTTAAAATTCAAAATTTAAACTTTCTTGTATTATATAATTTTGATTTAAAAATTTTTTATATTTTTTTTCTAATTTTTTATGATCTTTTATTAATTCAATAACATTCATAAATTCAAATAATTTTTTATATAAATAAAAATCTTTATTTCCTTTTGTTCGATGATGTATATTATCAAATATTACTTCACATTGATATTGATAATCCTCAATTTTTTTATTATATTCTTTTTTTAGGGTTTTAATAATAGTAATTTTTTTATTATCTTTTTTATCTTTAATTATTACATATATATTATCTTTTAAATAATTAAATGATAAATTTTTCATTATTTTCTTCCTTTATATTTACTATATTAACAAATTTTTATATTTATATTTTAACAAAATATAAAATTTTTTTATTAATATTTATTATAATTAATATTAATATTTTATATAAAAGGACAAAAGGATAAAAAGATGAAAAAATATATACAACCAAAAATGATAACAACATTACAAGCAATAACTTCCGTTACTATTCCTGTATTAGGTGGAATTTTTAGTCTTGTTTCTGAAGTTTCAAAAACAATGGAAACAGATAAATCTGCTTCACTAACAGAAATGAATGTAAAATATCAATTAGAACCATTAATAATGACAGTATTAGGAACATTAACTTATATTGGATTAAAAAAAGAAATTGGAGAAATAAGTAATATTCTCTTTGAACTTTGGTTAGCTTCTGGTGGTGTTCCCTGGACTATGACACATGGAAAAACATTAACAAAAAAGTTAATTGAAAAAGGTAAAAAAATAAACAATGTTGTAAATATAAAAGGTATTGAAAATGATAAATTAAAAGAAATGACTAATAAACAAAAACAAACTGTTTTGAGTAAATTAAAAAATTTTATTAAAAATAATAATAAAATGGAAACTTCTATGGCATTTTTTTAGTTTAATAAATACTTCCCATTAATTTTTCATTATTTTTTAGTACTTCGTTTATTTTTGGTTTAATAATTAAATTTTTTAGTTCTTCAATATTAATTACTGTATATCCACTTTCCCACGTATCTTTTAATTCAGATTTATCATTAATAAATACTTTTAATTTATTTTTATTATTATATAAATATTGTCTTAAATTTTTTATTTTTAATGGAAAATAAAAATATTGATTATCTTCATAAAATTTATTTTTATGAAATTTTTCTTGAATATTTTGTGGAATATTTTTTTTATTAATATAAATTAAATAAATATCTTCTTTTTTCATTGTATAAACTTTTCCATATTTTTTAAGATATATTTTCTTTTCTTGTCTTAATTTTTTAAATTCATTAAAAGTATATTTTTTCTTTGGTTTATCAATATTTCTAAAATAAAAACTCGATAAAATATCAATAACTAATTTTTCTTTTTCAATGAAATATTTTGCATTTAATTCTTGTAAATCTATGTTAACTTTTTTTTGATTATTAAATATAAGTTTTCCATCAATATTCATAATATTATTTTTATTTAATTGTATATATTCGGCATTCAACAGTTTTGCAAATCTTTTACCTATAAATTTTTCTTTTTTACTATAATGTTTAAATCTATTTTTAATCATTTTATATATCCTTTTATCTATTTCAAATCCAATAAATTGTCTATTTCTATTGAAGGAAGCAAACATGGTTTGCCCACTTCCTAAAAACGGATCAAGTATTACTTCATTTTTATTAGAAGATTTTTCTATTAAAAATTCTAAAAGTTCAGTTGGTTTTTCATGATCATGAACTAATAGTTTAGAAGGAATTTTATTAAAATTTAAAATATCAGAATGTCTTGTAATTCCTTCAAATTTTTTTAATCTAAATTTCTTTTTTGCTGGTTTTATTGCATATAAAATACATTCATATTTAGGTGCATATGAATAATATAAATCACCCGTTCCATGATTATTTTTTATCCATATAAGATTATTTTTAATAATAAAACCTGCTTTTATAAATAATTCTATATGTTTAGATATACTATCAAAACGTCCAAACCAATAAATATGTCTTCCTGGTTTAAGAACCCTGAAAAGTTCATTTATTGTATTTTTAATTAAATTTAAATTATCTTTATGATCCCCTTGTATTCCATTTTCAGTTAATCTTGTTTTATTTTTTCTTCTATTTGTATAATAATTTATTCCATAAGGTGGATCAGTAATTATTAAATCTATACTATTATCTTTAATATATTTTAAATATTTTTCAGTATTTAGATTATAAAATTGATTTAGTCTAAAATTTATATTCATAAAAATTCCTTATTTTAATTTGTAAAATTTTAACATATTTTAATAATAAAATTAAGAATTTTTTTTTTGTTTTAAAATTTAAAATCATTTATAATTATAAAAAAACAAAAAGGATATAAATGTTTACAGGAAGTTATAAGGCAAAAGATTGTATTTTTTTATTAAAACCTATTGAAAATATTGAACCAACTCCTATCAAAGAAAAAGAAAAACTTATACAACAAGGAATACATTATTCAAATTTTTTAACTCCAGAAAAATTACCTTCTTCTAAATATTTAAATTTATTTTATGAACTTTTAAACTTAAATCTTGATAATTTTATTAATAATTTATTAATTTTATCAAAAATAGTTGATAGTAATTATAAAAATAATAATGAAATAGTAATTATAAGTTTAGCAAGGGCAGGGACACCGATAGGAATTCTTTTAAAAAGAATTTTAGAAAAATATTTAGGAAGAAAAGTAATTCATTATAGTATATCAATTATAAGAGATCGTGGAATAGATGAAAATGCAATAAAATATATTTTATCTAAACATAATGAAAAAGATATTTGTTTTATTGATGGATGGACTGGTAAAGGTGTTATAAAACAAACATTAGACTATTATATTAGTGAATTTAATAAAAAATATGGAACAAATATTAAATCAGATTTATATGTATTAAACGATATATCATATCAAGCAGATTATAGTGCTTCATTTGAAGATCAACTTATTCCTTCTTCTATGTTGAATTCTATAATAAGTGGTTTAATTAGCAGAAGTATTTTAAATGATAAATATATTAAAGCTAATGATTTTCATGGATGTAAATATTTTAAAGAATTTGAAAAAGAAGATATTTCTAATACTTTTATTGATTTTATAATGAATGAAATAAAAAAAAGAAAAATAAATATTGATAATATTGAAATCCCAAAATATATTCCTTATTTTGAAAAAAGGGTAAAAAAAGGATATGTTAAAAACAAAATTCAAGAATTAATGAAAGAATATAATGTTTCAGATATTAATTATATTAAACCAGGTATAGGAGAAGCAACTAGGGTTCTTTTAAGAAGAATACCAGATATTTTAATAGTAAAAAACAAAAAAAATATATATACACAACATTTAATAAATTTAGCAAAAGAAAAAAATATACCTGTATATGAAAAAGCAGATTTATTTTTTAATGTTGTTTCAATGATAAAAGACTTAAAAATTAATTAAAAATGAAATTATTTATAAATTAAAATTTCTTTTTTTAATAATTTTCTGTCTTCAATTTTAGAAGTAATTAAATTTTTTCTAAATACTTCATTATAATAATAATTTTCTAAATTATTTTTTATATACATTATTAAATTTTCATTGTAATGATTACTATAAATATAAAAATAAAAATTATTAAGTTCATTGATTAATTGATATTGTTTATTAATATCAAAATTTATTTTATTATATTTATGTGTACTTTTTGTATTTTTTTCATTTATATAAGGAGGATCTATATATATAAAACTTTTTGAAGGTTTTACTATTTTTAAAAATTCAAAAACATCTAAATTGAAAAATTGTATGTTAATTTGATTGAATAATTTATTATATTCTTTTAATTGTTGAATTTTATTATCAATATTTAAAACTTTTGGTTCCCAATTAAAAGGATTATTAAATAACCCTTTACTGTTTTCCCTGTAATTACCATTAAAAGAATGAAGCATTAAAAATAAGAAATAAGTTGCTAAATCAATTTTTTCTTTTAATAATAATTTTTCCTTTTGTTTTAATTCATTAAATTTATTTCTTATAGTATTAAAATATTGTTCGGTGTTTTTTAATAAAATTTTTAATTCTTCTTTGTCTTTTGTTTTATGTAATTCAGTTATATAAAATTTTCCATAAACTTTATTTCTATTAATATTTTTATAAGCATAAACTTTTTTATTAATATAAGTTTTCTGAAAATTTAATTCTATATTTTTAAAATTTTCAATTAATTCATTAGGATAATTTTTTAGTATTTGATAAAAATTTATTAAAGAAAAATTAATATCATTAACTAATATTTTTTTATTTTTAATATAAGGTAAAAAGATTTTAAAACTTCCTAAACCGCCTAAAAATGGTTCTATATAGTATTCTGTTTTATTTATTTTATTTATATTTTTTTTAAGTATATTTTCTAATTCATTTTTTAACCATTTTTTCCCACCTTTCCAATTAAATAAATTATATTTTGGAATATAAATTTTCATATGAAATAACCTTTACCCTTTTTAATTTTATTATATAAATAAAAATAAATATAAAAAATTTTTGTTATTATTATATAATATAAAAAGAATAACATGAAAAATTTTAAAAAAGAACAGGTAAAAACTATTATGTTATATGAATTATTAAAAAATTTTAATAATTTGTTAGAAAAATATAAAAAACAAGATACAAAACATTATTTAAGAAAATTAACTAGAGATAAAATAGCTTTTTATATTTATAACGAAAGTAAATATTCTTATACTAAAATGAATAGTAAATTAAAGGTAAATTACAATGGATATGATAAAAATTTTAAATTGAAAAAAGAATTAAAATTAATTAATAAAACTATAAGTTCATAACAAGAAAATAATTTTCAATTACAATAAATATTATCATAATATTTTTTTATTAGTTATTTTATTTTTTTTATCCTTCATTTTTTCATTTTTAAACCCATCGAATTCGATGGGGTTAGAATTTTAAAATATTTTTTATATTAAATTTTGAATATTATTATTTTTTATGGTATAATAATATTTATTAACAATATTTAAAAAGGTTTTATAATGTCTAATAAAAAATATAATATAGAAGTATTGCAAGATTTTGGATTTTCTAAACTTATAAAAGTAAAAAATAAAGAACTTGAATTTGAAATGTTAGTTGATGAAGAAAATTTAGATAAAATAGAAGAAGAAATAAAAATTATGGAAAAATTAAAAATAAAATTAAAAGGTGTTAAATGATTACTTTAGAACATGCTATGAATATAATAAAAAATAATGAAGCATTTTATTTTAAAGAAGAAATTTTACCAAATGGTGAAAAATTTAGATTTTTTAATTATAGATTAGCAAGTTATAATGATTTTGTAAAAGATAAAAATGCGTTAGAACTTCGTGGTCTTTGTTTTAATCTTGAAACAGGTGAAAGATGGTTTGGATTACATAAATTTTTTAACGATGGAGAAAATCCTTTTACTATGGATGAATATTGTCCTTGGAATGATAATGATAATATTGAAGTTACTGAAAAATTAGATGGTTCTTTAATCTTACCAACATTAAATAAAAATAAACAGTTATTTTTAAGAAGTAAAAGCAGTTTTATGTCTATACAGGTACAAATGGCAAATCAATTTGTTCAACAAAATAAACATTATACAAAGTTTATTTTGGATATGTTAAACGAAGGATTATATCCTATATTTGAAGGAATAGGATATGAAAATCAAATAGTTGTTCCATATAATAATCCTTTTGAACTTGTCTTAATTCAAATTAGAAAATTAGATACAGGTGAATATTTAACTTATTCTGAAATTAAAAAACTTATGAAAAAATATCCTGATATTAATTATGTAAAAAAAGTTAATTACAAATTGAAGGATTTAAGGAAATTACAAGAAACAATGACTGGAATTGAAGGTTGGATAGCAAGAAATTTACAAAAACCTTATGAACATCAATTTCGAAAAATAAAAACTAAATGGTATTATAGCTTACATAGATTGCTTTCACCAAATGAACTTGTCGAAAACAAAATTATAGAACATATTATATGTGAAACAATAGATGATATACTTGCAAATATCCATGATGAAAGAAGAAAAAAAGTTGAAGAAATAATTAAAAAAGTAAATCATTATTTTAATCATTCGATGCAAGAAATAATAAAACTTTATAAAATTAAACAAAACATGAACAGAAAAGATTTTGCTTTAAAATATGGAAAACATCCATTTTTTGGAATAGTTATGATGGCTAAAAACGAAGATAAATTAGATAAATTATTAAAAAATAAAATTTTAAAAGATACTAAAAAATTATCAAAGGCAAAATCATTTTTAAAAAATATTAATAATATTTAATTTAAGGATTAAAATTAATGTTAATAAAAGCTATAAAACAAATTAATAATAAAAATTTCTTTCTATATCAACCTTCCGATTTATCTTTTTTAGAATTAAAATGGGGAAAAAAAGAAAAATATATTATTTTAACAACAGAAGTTAATATATTAGAAAATATAGAAAAAAATATCAAAGGTATTTTTAACAGATATAAAAATTCTAAAAATTTTCTTTTAAATTTAAAAATTCAAAGATTATTAAATGATAAATTTTATCAAAAATTTTATAATGATTTTAAAGTGTATAATAAATATGAAAAAACAATTAAAAATTTTAAAAAAGAAGTTATTAATTCATTAAAAATATTATATAATAGAAAAAAATTAAATAAATTAGAAAAATTTTTTCTTTTGAAGAAAATTAAATTATTTAATGAAGTTAACAAAAAATTTAAAGATAATTATTATTATAAATTTTTAAATTATAATCTAACTAATAAAAAATTAATTAATTTTTTAACAGATAATAATTATGATATAAAATTTGATGAAAATATTAATGTTAAAAATATTAAATTTGCAGATAGATGGTTGAATATTGAAGAAATATATATTATATTTAATATTTTAGATAGATATATTGAATATAGAAGTAAATATTATAAAAATTTATCTTTAGAAAAAATAAAAGAACAAGATTTTTTACATTTATATTTTAAATATTATTTTAATATACTTGCTATTGATTTTACAAAATTACATACCTTTATAAAATTTATTTACAAAGAACATGTGTATGAAACAGATTTAATTGCTATAATTTCTTTATACTGTATATATAATCAATTATCATTAATTTTATATAAAAGCTTAAATTATAAAGTAATCAATATAAATCTTTAATTTTTTCTTTTTTTTATAAAATAATCTTCTTTTTTTTAAAATAATAAAAAATTAAATAAATTTAAGGAATAAATATGAAATATTTAGTTTTATTAAGAGGTATTCCAGGAAGTGGAAAAAGTTCGTTTATTGATGAAAAATATAAACCTTATGTAATTTCTCCAGATCAATTGAGAATATTAACAACAGGAATTAAATATGATAAAACAGGAAAACCTTATATTCCACAAGATAAAAATCATTTAGTATGGGAATTAACTTACTCATTAATAAAAGAAAGAATGAAAGAAGGAAGTTTCATTATTGTTGACGCAACACATACAACAAAAGAAAGTATAAATACTTATAAAAAATATGTAAACAAATACGGATATAAAACAATTGTTATTGATTTTTCTAATTTATCATTAGAAGAAGCTAAAAGAAATAATCAAATGCGTTCATCTGTAAAACAAGTTCCAGAAACGATAATTGATAATATGTATGAAAAAATTAAAAATAATAATATTCCTAAATTTATAGACTATATATTTAAAATTGAAAAAGATAGTGATTTTAGACATTCAAATTTTGAAGATTATATAAAAATATTAAAACAACAAGAACTTTTATATCCCAAAAAAATAAATAAAAATATAGTATTTATAGGTGATATTCATGGAATGTATCAAGAATTTGAAAAATTATTAACAAATATTGACAATATTAATAATAAATTTTTAGTTTTTATAGGTGATTATTTCGATAGATTTCCTAATGAAGAAGAACTTGTAAAACTATTTGATAAATTGTATGAATTACAACAAAAAGATAATACATATTTTATTCGTGGAAATCATGAACTTTATGAATTTTATCTTGAAAATTATATAAAATTAAACGAGGAAATTAAAAAGTTATCTAATAATTTAGTTTCTTTAAAAAAAGCATATCAAGAAAATATAAAGAAAAAAGAAAATTTAAATATTAAGATAAATGTTGATAATATAGGTGAAAATTTTAGAAAACTTGCACAAGAAAAAGAAGAATTATTTAAAAATAGAGAATTAATTTATGAAGAATATTATAAATATAAAATGAAAGAATTAAGAACAAAAGAAAAATTATTAAAATTTTTTGCTGGATATGAAGCTAAAAAACAAAAAATGGAAGAAGAATTAAACAAAGTTAAAATTTCATTAAATAAAATAAGAGATAAATTAGGAAGACAAAAAATGGAAACTATTGAAACTTTGGAAAAACATGGACGTTTAAAAAAACTTTTAGAATTTGAAAAAAAACTTAATACGATATTTCTATATGAAAATAATGAAAAATATATTTTTGCAAATCATGGTGGAATACCTTTAAAACCTTCTATATTAATAAACGAAAAAGAATATATAAAAGGTATAGGCGAATATGGCGAAGAAGAAGAAATAGCGAAAAATTTTGAAAAAAACGCTCCAGAATATTTTCAAGTATTTGGACATAGGGATATATATTTTAAAGGACCACAATTAAGTAAAAATGTATACAATTTAAACGGAAGTGCTGAATTAGGATATGACCTTCGGGCTATGGAATATGATATAAATGAAAATAAACCTGTAAATGTTTTTCAAATATTTACTGAAAGACAAACAAGACACACAGTTAATAAATCTTATAAACATGGAAATATATTACAAATTGCACAAGATCATCCTTATATTAAAGTTAAAGATTTAGGAAATAATATTTATTCCTTAAATTTTACAAGTGAAGCCTTTTTGAAAAAAAAAAAAAATAGATAATGTTATAAAAGACAGTCGAGGATTGTTTATTTATAATGATGGTAAAAAAGAAAAGATAATAGCAAGAGGATGGAAAAAATTCTATAATATTGATGAAGAAGATGTTGAAGAAAGTAAATTAGAAAATATAAAAAAATGGCAATTTCCATTAATTATTGAAAGAAAATATAATGGATTTTTAGGAATATTTAGTGCATATAAAGATGAAAAAGGTGATATAAGACCTTTTATAGCTTCAAAATCAACTGATAAAGGCAAATATGCCGGATATGTTAAGGAAATATTAGAACCAAATATTACAAAAGAACTTTTAAAATTTATTGAAAAAGAAAATATTACATTATTATTTGAAGTAATACATCCTAATGATCCACATATTGAAGATAATAAAAACAAAAAAGAAATTATACTAATAGGTGCAATTAAAAATGATATTAATTTTAAAGCATATAACTATAAAAAATTAAAAAAAATATATAATATGTTTTTTAAAAATAGTAAAAATATAAAATATAAAGAAATATCTAAAATTATTAATACACCAAAAGAATTGGATTATTTTTTGGAAAAAGATAAAAATTTTCCATTATTATCAAATGAAGGAATTGAAGGATATGTAATTTATAATGAAAAAAGTATTTATACAAAAGAACCTAAAATGACTAAATTAAAAACAAGATGGTATAGTTTTTGGAAAGAAATGCGAAGTTTAAGTCGAAGACTTTCTAAATATAATAAATTAAATAAAAAAATAATAGCTGGACAAAAACAAAAATTAAAAGAAAGATTTAAAAATGATAATGATGCTTATGAAAAAGCAGTTTTATTTTTAAATTATATTAAAGATAATATAAAAAATAAAAGTTTATTAAAAAATCCTAATATTCCTATGTTAAGAAAAAATTTTTTAGAATATATTAAATTACAAAAACAATTAAAAAATCAGCAAAATCATACTCAAGAATTAACTTTAGAATAAAAAAAGAAATATGATGAAAAAAATTTTTTCATATTTTATCAAGGGAATAATAGGATTAATTCCTTTTGTTTTAACTTATTATATTTTAATACAAATTATAAATGGTATTAATGATATTATTAAAAATTTTTATATAAATATTGACAAAGATTTTCAATATTATATTTATATATTAACAGTAGTAGTTATATTATTTATAACATATTTAGGATATTTAATAGATAAACACCAAAATTCTTTTGTATTAAAAATTTTAGAAAAAATTACTATAAAATTACCAATTATTAAAAATATTTATAATATTTTTAAAGATATTATAAATATTTTGAATCCAAATAATAAAAACAATTATTTAGGTGTTATAGAAATAATGTTTGCTAATTATAAAACATATGCTTTTTTAATAAAAGAAGATAAAGAACAGTATATAGCTTTTATACCGACTGCTCCTAATCCAACTTCTGGATATGTTATTATTTTAGATAAAAATAAAGAAGTAAAAAATGAAATAAAAAATTTTGGTGAATGGCGAAGAATAAATATTTCTTCAACCGAAGCTATGCGAAAGATTATATCACTAGGAATTAATTAATATATTCTTTTATTTAGTTCTTCAAATTTCATTTTAGCAACACTTTGTCCACAATATCTTGAACCTTCTGGACAAAATGGTTTTATATCATATTTTTTTCTAATTTGACAAGGTGGTAAAAGGTTATATTCATTAATATTAATATAATTTTTTAATTGTTTTACTTGTTGCAATGTATAATGATAGATTTCTTCTTGTGCATTCCAACAAAGTCTTTTTTTCGCCTTATGTGTATAAAATTCTAAATTTTCAATATCGAAAATTATAATATTATGTGCGTTTGGTAAAAGATATATTACTTCTTCAAAGGAATATTTTTTACTTTGTTCCTCAAAGAAATCATAAATATAATTCATTGTTTTATGATATTCTTTTTCAATTTCTTCATTACTGATTTCTTTTGTAAATACTTTAGGAACATAATATTTGTCAGGTAATAAATTATAAAAATCTTTTAATAAAGGACGATATTTATTTGTTGTTCTATGTCTTTGGTTTTGACTATCCATACTATGACTTGCATATCCTAATGATGAAAAATATTCAAATCTTTTATTTGTCTTTATAAATATATCAAAATCATTTTCTGAAATATTACTAATGTTTTTTGCTAAATTAGTATGTTCTAAAATATTAATTTTATTTTTATTTAAAACTTCAATAATTTTATTTATATTAAGTGGTTCTTTTTGTTTTTCTAAAAGTTTTTTATATTTTATTTTATAAATATTTATTAATTTATCTAATAATATTTGATAATTAGTTTCGATATTATCAATATTTTTTAATTTATTTTCATGCTCTTGAATAATTTTTTTTATTTTTTCTTTTTCTTCTTTTGATAAAATTTTACTATTTATTTCGTTTAATAAATTTGTTAATTCTTGTCTTTCATTTCTAATAATTTCAAGAATATATTCTTTAGGTATATTATTTTTTTCATTTAACAACAAAATATATAACTCTGTTGCAAATTTTAATGCTTCGTTTTTTATTTCATATCTAGTAAATTCCAATCCTGAAATTGTTTCAAAATATGCTATATACCTTATTGCAGTAATAAAATTAATAGTATGAACAAGATGTGGTGTTTGTCCTAATGGAATTATATATCTTGCAAATTCTTGTGCTTTTTTCTTATCAAGTTCCAGTACTTCTTGTAATTTTTCATAAAAATATTCATATTTGTTAATAAGAAATGCATAAAAATGTTTCCATTTTTCTTTATCTTCTTCTAAAAGAAAATCTGGATAATAAAAATGTTCGATATCTAAATGAACATATCTTTGTGATTGTTGATCACTTGTATAAAAATCGTGTAGTCCATGAAGATAACGCCATATAAAATGTCTACTATATCCTTCTATTCTTAAATTTAATGTATAATGTTCAAAAGTTGTATTATGTTCTGCTTTTAATAAATCTTTTACTAAATCATTACTTTTATTCCATAAAAATGTATCTTTAGGTGTTAAAAATTTTTTAGAATAACAATTTCTAGCCGCTGATGTAATACTTTCTTTAAATGTAAGATTATCTAACTTCTCAACCATTTTAATCCTTTATTTATAATTTATTTTGTATATTGAATTATAGTTTAAAAAAATTAAAAAAACAAAAAAAATTAAAGTTTTTAAAAAATTTAAGAAAACTTTAAGGTTTAAATAATTTTATATATATTTTTTGACAATATTATGAGCTATTTTATAATCTAAATACAAAAATAAAAAAAATTGAAAGGATTTATATGATAATACCAACTATCGTTGAAAAAACAGGGAGAGGAGAAAGAACATATGATATTTATTCTAGACTTTTAAAAGATAGAATTGTTATGTTAAATGGTGAAGTTAATGATCAAAGTGCCAATTTAGTTATTGCACAACTTTTATTTTTAGAAGCAGAAGATCCTGATAAAGATATTTATCTTTATATTAATTCACCTGGTGGTGTTGTAACAGCAGGTATGGCAATATATGATACAATGAATTTTATTAAACCAGATATAGTTACTATTTGTATAGGACAAGCGGCAAGTATGGGGGCATTTCTTTTAGCTGGAGGAACAAAAGGGAAAAGATATTCTTTACCACATTCAAGAATTATGATACATCAACCATTGGGTGGAGCACAGGGACAAGCAACAGATATAGAAATACAAGCAAAAGAAATTTTAAGATTAAAAAAAGAACTTAATAAAATTTTGGCGGAAAATACAGGACAAAGTCTGATAAAAATTGAAAAAGACACTGAAAGAGATTTTTTTATGAGTGCTGATGAAGCAAAAGAATACGGATTAATAGATAAAGTTTTGACTTCAAGAAAAGATTAACTATTTTCTACAGTTATTTCATTATTATTTTTTAAATTTAAATTATTTAATTTAGAAAATTTTTCTTGTAATTCTTTAGATAAAGGAAATGTGATAATTTGCATTTCTGAATTAGAAATATATTGAATTTTCCCATTAGTTATTTTTATAAAATTAGGATTAATTTGTTTTCTGATATTTTCAGCTAATATATATTTATCTAGATTAGCATAAAGCTTTATTTCATATTCACTGTTTGATATTTTATGACGATATACATTCAATTTTTCTAATATATTTAATGTTTCTTGTGTTTTAATTTTATTATTTATATTTTCAATTTCTTTTTCTGTAAATCCTTTTTCTTTTAATAATTTTTTAAAATTTTCTTTTATTTCAGAATTATATTTTTCATTGCTATATGCAACTTCTTCATAGTTTGCTAAAATATGAAAATATCTTATTATATAATCTAATGCATCTAGTGTAAAATGATTATCTTTACTGAAAATTTTCCATAACTCAATTTTTTTATTTTCATATTTTTTTAGATATTTATTTAATTCTGTTTCTTTTAAATTTATTTGTTTTAATATTTCATTTATTTGTTGATTTATAATTTCTTTTTTTTTTTTTTTTTTATATTTTTTTTTTTAATTTTTATTTTTATT
>Ga0256836_1000194_pt1 | contig 36604 bp, 49 predicted proteins | sample 4561380metaG_FD_185974 | JGI IMG/M metagenome (GOLD analysis project Ga0256836, IMG submission 185974) | Hydrothermal vent microbial communities from Guaymas Basin, Mexico - 4561-380 | ecosystem: Environmental > Aquatic > Marine > Hydrothermal vents | place: Mexico: Guaymas Basin | collected...
CGTTTACCCTTACGAGTACGCGCATTTGTCTTAGTTTTTTGACCACGACATGGAAGACCACGACGGTGACGAAGACCTCTATATGAACCTAAATCCATAAGAGCTTTAATATCCATAGCTACTTTCTTACGTAAATCACCTTCAACCATATGGTTTGCACGGATTTCCGCAGTTATTGCAGCTACATCAGCTTCATTGAGTTCATAAACTCTTTTATTATAGTCAATTCCTGTCGCATCTAAAATTAGACGAGAAGCATGAAGACCAATACCATAAACGTACGTTAAACCGTACTCTATTCTTTTCTTTTTAGGTAAATCAACACCAGATATACGAGCCATGGTTATCCTTGTCTCTGTTTATGTTTTTTAACTTTGCAGATTACTCTTACAATGCCTTTTCTTTTGACAACTTTACAGTCATCACACATCTTCTTAACTGAAGCACGTACTTTCATTGAAAGTCCTTTAATCTTAGTCTTTGCTGTTTGTAGGCGGGCTATCATACTCACCAACTCCGAAAACAATTCGGCTTTGGCTCAGACACTAAAGCTTCACCTAACGGTGAGAATTTAGCTTGCCAATACTTTTATCTCTATATAGTATATATAGATAGAAATACTCTTTGTTTGTTAAAACAGCAAAGCGGATGAGAATTATACCCAAACATATTTAAAAGTTTTATTAAGAAGTGCTTAATCCCAAAGAATACTCACTCCATACTCTTTATTTAGAACAACATATTTTGAGTAATAAACTTTTTTTCCATACTTCTTACTAAGAAACTCTAACTCTAACTCTTCACCATTTAAAAGAGTTCTTACATCTTTATACTGTAACCATTTTCCATATTTTGCTAAAGAGTTTTGCCAGATTCTAAAGTCACAAGTTGATTCTTCTGTTACTTCAAACATCTCTCCATCTTCTGTTTTCCAATGAGCATTCGAACAAGCATAGAGTTTTACTTTTTTTCCATTTATCTCTTTATCACGTACTTCTATTTGACCATCACTACAGTAAGGACATTTACCTAGTATCATAATGTTTCCCTTTGTATGTTTTATAGTATTTTACAAATATTTTTACTTTTTAAAAGATTTTATTGCATATTGCAATATTTATTTATGCTAAAATCTCTTTATGCAAAATAATCCTATAGAACTACTAGATAGTCTCTCCCATAACTTTGAAGATGAGTTTTATAAATATGCCAAGACCAGAGAGTATAAAAGGGGAAGTTCTCCTTTTTATGCAGATGATCTACTCAAACATTTTTATATTATTGTTGAAGGTAGGGTTAAAAGTTATCAACTTAACCTTGAAAACTCTAAAGAACAGACTATCTTCATATATAAAAGAGGAGATATGTTTGATGTTATCTCCCTCCTTGATAATAAACCTCATGAGGTTATCTATGAGGTTTTAGAAGATTGTAAGATACTAGAGCTTCCTATAGAGAGAGTACGATACTGGCTCGAAAATGATAAAACCTTTAATCAGAAATTTTTTCCTTATCTCGCTGCACAGATGCGTCATACTGAAGAGTTAGCAATAGAACTTTCAATATATGACACAAAAGATAGACTTATAAACTTACTCATTGAAAACCTCAACACTGAGAATAAATTTAAGTATAACCTTTTACAGAACCTCTCTAACTCAGAGATAGCAAAACTTCTTGGGACTGTCCGACATGTGATAGAGAGAACTCTTAAACAACTTAAAGATGATGGTGTTATTCAAACAAGTCGTAAAAACATTATTGTAACAAATTTTCAAAAACTTTTAGAAAAAACTTCCCAAATGCTACTTAAGTAGCAAAACTCCTTTTCAAATTTTTCTATCATTACGGTATAAAAAATTTAAGGAGTTAATCATGTTAGTTACAAGATATAGAAATCCAATTAGAAATTATCAAAAAAGAGTTGACCTCTTTAATCAATTTTTTAATACACTTGAAAATGAAGAGACTAAGGAGGTTTTTGACTTTACTCCTTCTGTGAATACTCGTGAAGGCAAAGAAGCATATCATATCGATGTTGATCTTCCAGGTATAGATAAAGCGGATGTAGAGATTAGTGTTGATAAAAATATTCTTACTATCTCAGGAAAACGAGAACTAAAAGAGGAAGTCAAAGAGGAAAACTACTATAGAGTAGAGAGTAGCTATGGAACATTTAGTAGAAGTTTCACGCTCCCTGAAAAAGTAGATATAGAAAATATACGTGCAGCAAGTGACAATGGCGTTTTAGAGATTATTGTCCCAAAACTAACAGTTTTAACTGATAGTGTACAAAAAATAGAAATTGAGTAAATAAATATAAATTACTTTTAGGAGGAATATTATGGATTTAGTTAAAACATCAAAAGAGATTGTAAACAAAGTAGAAGAGTCAGTTGAGAAAGGTTTAGAGACAGTAAAGGAGAGTTTTCATAATGTGGCATCACATCTGCCATTTGCAAATCTAGCAAAGAACTCAAATGATACTTTTACAATTGAGGTGGATTTGCCAGGTGTTAAGAAAGAAGATATAGAATTAAAAATTGAAGATGACTTTTTGACAGTAAATGCAGTAAGACATTTTAAAAATGAAATTAAAGAGGAAGATTATTACCTCTGTGAATCAAACTTTGGACTTATCTCACGAAGTTTTGTCATAGGTGATAATATAAATCGTGATAAAATTGGTGCAAAATTTGAAAATGGTAGACTCTACCTTACTCTTGAAAAAAGTGAAGATAAAAAAACAAAAAGTATCTCAATATCTTAAGGAGACAAAAATGAAAAATCTAAAAAGAGTACTACTTACCCCCATTATAGTTACCCTACTGGGGAGCAGTCTAACGGCTAACTCTAGTTTTATGAATGCAGACTATGACAAAGAGTTTCAAGAGATGCAACAGTATGTAAACTCTATGGTTGATTCTCATTTAACACGAGCTAAACTTGGTAACTTTGGTTATCCTCGTGTAAATGTACAGAGTACAAAAGAGAGTTATATCTATGAGTTTGATCTAGCTGGAGTTGATAAAAAAAATATAAAGCTCGCTATTGATGAGAATAATATTTTGACTCTTTCTGGTAAAAAAGAGAGTAAGATCGAGAACAAAACAGACAATTATATACAACAAGAGATCTTTTATGGTTCGTTTAGTCGTGTTATGAAACTTCCGGATGATATAGACCAAGAGAGACTTGAAACAAAATATGATAATGGTATTTTAAAGCTTACTATTGGAAAAAAAGAGCTTAAGAAACCAAAATCAAAAATATTACAAATAAAATAGCAGAGTTTTTTCGCTAAAATTCGTTTATGAATTCTTACAGAGATAAATTTATAAACGCTATTGCAAACACTTTTTTTTCAAAACTTCCCCACAGTGAGCAGCAGTTCATTGAGGAGAAGTCTCATCTTTTAAAATTTTCACATCAAGAGATAAAACAGATTATTGATATTGCTCGTGATTTAGAGATGTGGAATGAACCTACACTAGAAAAGATATTTCCTGATCATGATCAGAGAAAAGTTGTCTTTTCACGTTTAAGAAAAAGTTATGAGGCGATAAGAGATAAAAAGAACTCCTATGATAACTTTCAACTTAAAAACATTCCAAAAGAGCAGAAGTTTACATTTAAAGTAGCAGAGAAGCAAGGCTTTGGACTTGGTCTCTGTCCTGTAGCAAGTGAAAAAACACGCTGCTGTAACTTACTAACTCTTGACGCTGTAGAGTCTTGTGGATTTGACTGTTCTTACTGCTCAATTCAAAGTTTTTACAACCAAAACACCATCACTTTTGATAGTGGCTTTAAAGATAAACTTCTTAATCTAAATCTTGACAAAAATAGAACCTACCACATAGGGACAGGACAAGCTTCTGACTCTCTTATGTTTGGTAACAGAGAGGGTATCTTAGATGCTCTTTTTGCCTTTGCTTTTAGTAATCCAAATGTTATTTTAGAGTTTAAAACAAAGTCTGATAACATAAAGTACTTTTTAGAAAATGAGTGTCCGAGTAATATTCTTCTCACTTGGAGTCTCAATACTCCAACTATAATAGAGAATGAAGAACACCTAACTGCTTCTTTAGATAAACGTATCAATGCAGCAAGAAGAGTAGCAAACAAAGGTATAAAGATTGGTTTTCATTTTCATCCTATCGTAGAGTATGAAGGCTATCTTGAAGAGTATAAAGAGGTGTATGATATGCTTCAAAATACTTTTAAAAGTTCTGAAGTTGCACTTGTAAGCTTTGGAACACTCACCTTTATAAAACCAGTTATAAAGCAGCTTCGTAATCGTGAATTTAGAACAAAGATAACACAGATTCCCCATGTAGATGCAAGTGGAAAGACATCATACCCAGATACTACAAAAGAGGAGATGTTCAAACATGCCTATGAAAGTTTCTCAGCTTGGCACTCAAACACTGCTAAAGATGATGCTGTCTTTTTCTATCTCTGTATGGAGGAGCACCAGATGTGGGCAAAAACTTTTGGTTACCAGTATAGTACTAACAACGACTTTGAACATGCCATGCTTGGTGCATATTGCAAGAAACTCAATCAACCATATTTAATCTAGGAATATTATGAATACACAAACAAAAGAGAACTATTTTTTATCACAACCACATCAGCCATTTTTTCTACTCGGTGTTTTAAATGCCATCTTTATGATGCTTATTTTTGCACTTAGTTATAAAAGCATCTTAAATCTTAGCATAGATATAAAAACTTTTCATGTCTACTCTTTAGTCTTTTTAGTTTTTACAAATGTCTTTACAGGATTTTTATTTACCACATTTGCACGTTTTAACCAAGCAGATGTCATCAGTAAAAAGTACTATGTAAATGTCTTTTATGGGAACTTACTTAGTAGTATTATCTTTTTAGTTGGTAGTTTTATCTCACTTGAAGTAGCAGTTGTAGGAATGGCTTTAAGTTTTATATCGCAACTCTTCATAGTTTTAAAACTTCAAAGCATCTATAAGACAGGGAGTGCACCAGACAAATCAGACTCATTTTGGATACTAACTGCCAACTATATAGGTCTCCTTGCAAATGCTTTTTTTATTATCAGTATCTTTTTTCCCGTAGTACTTAATGGAACTATAAATATCGCTTTTTATCTCTATCTTATCTTCTTAGCATTTAGTGTAGGCCAGAGAATGATTCCTTTCTTCTCACACTCTTTTGTCCCTAAAAATGAGAACTTTGTAAAAATTATTTTTGTGCTCTTTATTGTTAAAACTTTTTTTGCTTCTTTAGAGATACCCCTTATAGAGCTTGTGATAGATTTAATACTGAGTGTTTATATGTTTTTAGAGTTTAAACGCTGGGAGCTCAGACCATTTGAATCCCCTGCTATTTTATGGGTACTCCATCTTGCTCTGTTTTGGTTACCTACAGCGTTTTTACTCTCAGCATTTAGCCTTATGGGTGAAATGTTTTTAGAGACATCATTTTACTTTTTAAACATCCATCTCTTAGCAATCGGATTTTTGACTACAGTTCTTATAGGTTTTGGAACTCGTGTGACTCTTGGTCACTCAGGACAACCACCTCACGGTGATAAGTTTGCCACCTCTATCTTTATCTTCATTCAAGTAGTGGTTATTGGTCGTGCTCTATTTAGTCTAAATGTAGCATTTGGATGGGGATTTGACTTTTTGTTTGATATATCTTTTACACTCTGGCTCATACTCTTTATAGTATGGAGTGCGAGATATGCAAAGGTTCTTCTCTTTGGAACAAAACTCAAATAAAGATAGTTTCGTATAAGCAGTTAGAATCAACTCGCTTTAGAGTAACCTAACACCTTTTTATCTATAGCAATATCTAAAACACGAAACATCGCTTCACGTTTAGAGTCTGCATACTCTTTAAGAGTATTTGTAGGTTTTATATTTTGTGCTGCACCATACTCTTTTTGGATTAAAAAATCTCCAAAAAGTGTTTGGTACACATTTATCTTATAGTAGTAAAGTCTCTCATTAGAATTTTTAAATAGAGTCATATTTTTCCCATTCATTTTATTAAACAGGAGTTAGCAATTTTTATGCCATTTAGATTAAAAATGTATCACCCTGCTCTTCTAATGTAAAACTATGTTTTTTACAAAAGTCATTATTCATTATATTTACCATCTCAAGACCTTTTGTTAAAGCCTCATCTTTTGAATCTACTGTAGTAGTTCCTTGCATATCACTTTTTCTAAAGCATCCACACTCTTTTGCAACAATAATTTTAAACATATTTATTCCTTGTAATTTTGATATTTGGAATATTAGCAAAATATATATCCTTCTCACTGAGCCAAATAGTGTACTTATTTTTTTAAGTTTGATACAATGGCACTACTAAAACTCGAAGGCTATAATAATGAATAAAAATGTACTCCTACTCTGTGATGACAACAGTTCTCTCTCCATAATTGGGCAGGCTGTTCTTGGTAAGTATCTCAAAGGGGTTACAACATTTAGTGCAGGAGTTAAAAAGAGTAAACCACTCAATGCAGATGTAAAGAAAGCACTTATAAAGGATGGCTCATGGAGTGATGATTTTCACTCTAAAACTTTTGAGACATTAGCCTCTGACTCTTTTGACTTAGTAATCATTCTCTCAAACCTCTCAACGAAACAGACTCCAGAGTTTGATGAAAATACAATAGTAATACAGATAGAGTATGAAGAGCCAAACTACTCAAACTCTACAAATATAGAACGCTTTATAAAAACTATAAAGATGGAGCTTATCCCTATAACAAGAGATATACTAGAGTTCTAAAAAACGCTATAATTAGCATAAATAAATATGACGGAATAACCACATGACAACAAACACACAAAGTTACTTTTTAGAACTCGGCCTTATCAATACACTTAAAATTGATAGACTTACAACACCAGGTGCTTATCTTATGGCACAAGATGGTAGCGATGTACTTCTTCCTGGTCCTTACTTAACACAAGATATGAAAGAGGGAATGCTTATAGATGTATTTCTCTATACTGATTCTGAAGACAGACTTGTAGCTACGACAAACAAACCAACAGCTATGCTTGATGAGATGGCTCTTTTTGAGGTAGTAGACACGGCCCCTTTTGGTGCATTTATGAACTGGAACCTCTCAAAAGATCTCCTTGTTCCAAATATGTTTCAAAAAACTCCTTTTAAAGTTGGTGAGAAGAGATTTATCAGAGTAATTTACGATGAGAGAACTCATAGACTCGTAGGAACTGAAAAACTAGGTGATTTTTTAGATAAAAAAGTAGTAGGTCTCGCTGTAAATAAAGTAGTAGAGATTTTAATCATTGCAAAAACACCGTTAGGGTTCAAATGCATCGTAGATGAGAAGTATGAAGGGCTTATCTATCATAATGAGATCTTTGAGACTATTAACCTTGGAGATAAAAAAACTGCATATGTAAAAAGTGTTCGTAAAGATGGAAACATTGATTTAACACTCAGAAAACCTGGCTCTAAAAAAAGTGGTGGTAGTGATGAAAAAGTTCTCTCTCTGCTTAAAGAAGCAAAAGGCATCATGCCTTATAACTATAAGAGTGATGCAGAGCTTATAAAAGATGTTTTTGGACTAAGTAAAAAAGAGTTTAAACGTACACTTACTTCCCTTCAAGAGAAGAAGAAAATAGAAGTAAAAGATACCGGTATTTACCTGAAGGACTAAAGATGATTAAAAAGAAAATTAATGAGGACTTACGTGCTAAGAACATCACTTTTGAGAGAGAAAATATAGAGTATAAAGTACTCAAGTTTTATGCCTCAAAAATGACAGTTGATGTAATGGTAATTAATGATCCAAATGAAAAAGGGATAAAAAATATTCCTTTTGCTCATGTACCTAAAGCTACAAAAAAACTTATTAAGCCTAACTAGTGGATAGTAATTAGATGACATTTAACCAGATAAAAATGGCTCTTTATGCTACATATATTACGAATCTCTATGGATATAGACTAAAAAAAGTCACTAATTCACAAGAGAAAAAGAAGATACGTATTAACTACGCAGAAGAACTTCTTGGAAAATTAAAACTTGAAATCAAAGTCATTAACCCTGAGAAAATTCCAAAAGAGGGACAGTTCCTTTTAGCTTCAAATCATCGAAGTGTCATCGACCCCCTTATTATTGAGATTGCTACTAAAAATAGTAGTATATTTGGTCATTGGATTTCAAAGAAAGAGCTCTACAACTCTTTTTTCTTTGGTCTTTTTGTAAAAAATGCAGGAACAATACTTCTAGATAGAGAGAAGTCTCAAATGGGAGGTTTTTTCTCTGATATAAAGGAGTGCACATATAGAGGTGATTCTATTTACATTTTTCCAGAAGGTACAAGAAATAGGAGTAAAAAGCTTATTAATGAGTTTAAAGATGGATCTCGAATTATAGCTATCAAGAATCATCTTGATATTCTTCCTGTATATATTAGGACAGATGCGAACAATCAGCTTCTAGCCTCATTAAACGATGGTAAAGAGCATAGAGTTATAGAGATTGAGTTTGGTGATATAATAAGCTATAAAGATAAGTCAATCACTTTATATGACTCATTTGTGCAACAGTTTCAGTTAAAGATATAATATGACAGAAAATATAGATCAAGCAACAAGTGGTGGTGACTTTTATATTTGGATTGTTACATTTAGTATTTTACTTATTGGTGTTGGATATTTAGCATATGTTAACAAGGATATTGAGAGATAAATCCCAGCATTTATGCTAGGATAATAAAATTGTAAGCTCTTACTTGAATCATTGTAAGAATATACAAGGAGAATCGTAATAAAGAGTATACATTCAAATAGTTACAATAGTGTTAACGTATATTTAGAAAAATTGAATTTTTAAGGAAATAGTATGAAAAAATGTAATTCTCTCCAAGAGGTAAGATCAGAAATCGACACATTAGATACACAACTAGTTGCATTGATCTCAGAACGCTCTCATCTTATACGCCAAGCAGCCTCATTTAAAAACAGTGTAGATGAAGTAAAAGCAGAAGATAGAATTGATTATATTTTAGCTCGTGTGCGCCATCAAGCAATTCAATTAGGAATTAATCCAAATATGATAAGTGAACTTTTTACAATAATGATAGATGAAATGGTAGAGACAGAAATAGCAGAGTTTAGGAATGCAGATACATTCTAAAGAGTAGAAAAAAGAGTTTATAAAAAGAGCAGATGCTCTTTTTATTTGTATCTATAAGTGATACGACCTTTATCAAGTGAGTATGGAGTTAACTCTAGTTTCACTTTATCACCTGGAAGAATTTTAATGTAGTGCATTCTCATTTTTCCAGCAATATGACATAGAATAATATGTCCATTCTCTAATTCAACACGGAAAGTTGCATTTGGTAATGCTTCAATAATCTTGCCGTCAACTTCAATAACGTCAGCTTTAGCCATATTTAAGTCCTTTTTTAACTCTTAAGCAAGAGATAATATTTCAGCTTTACCGTTGATAATTGCAACAGTATGCTCATAGTGTGAACCGCGTAAACCGTCGGCACTAACTACATCCCACTGATTTTCTAGGATGATAGGTTTTGAATCCTTTTGACAAATCATAGGTTCTAAACAAAAAACCATTCCATTTTTTATCTTCGGTCCTGCTTTCGCATTTTTCCCTTCAAGATAGTTTGGAATTTCTGGTTCTTCATGAGGTTTTTTCCCTATACCATGACCACAAAAATTACGAAGTGGAATAAATCCAGCATCAAGGATAAAATTTTCCATAAGTTGTGAAAGTTCTTTAAAACGCATACCCTCTTTGATATTTTCTATCGCATGATAGAGTGTATCTTTAGAGCAAGCAATAAGAGCTTCATCTTCAGTAGAAACTTTTCCTATAGGCATAGTAATCGCAGCATCACCAAACCAACCATCAAGTTCAGTACCAATATCAAAACCGATAACATCACCCTCTTGTAGTCTGTAGTCACTAGGAATACCATGGATTATAACTTCATTCAAAGATGTACATACAGCATTTGGAAAGCCATAAAGACCTTTAAATGATGGTCTAGCACCATGAGAACGAATATAGTCCTCTGCCATCCCATCAAGTTCTTTAAGAGTCATTCCAGCTTTTGCATTTTGTCGAAGGAGTTCTAATGCACCACCAACAATCTTGTTAGCGGCACGAAGTTTTTCAATTTCTTGAGGTTTTCTAAGGGCAATTGCCATTGTTATAGACCGACTGCACTTAGTGTTTCATATTTACTCATATACACTTGTGCTTCAATTTTTCTCATAGTATCAAGAGCTACTTGAACAACAATTAAAACTGCAGTACCACCAAAGAAGAATGGAACACCCATTCCTTTGATAATCATAAATGGTAAAGTTGCAACAAGACCTAAATAAAGAGCACCTGTAAATGTTAGTTTACTCGCTGTATCATTTAAGAAATCTTTTGTTGCATTACCAGTACGAATACCTGGAATAAATCCACCTTGGCGTTTAAGGTTATCAGCAATATCTTTTGCATTAAAAGTGATCGATGCATAAAAGAATGCAAAGAAAATTACAAATGTAAAAGTCAAAAAGTTAAAGAAATAACTATTTGGATTCAATAGATCAGCAATACCTTGTATAGTAGGGTTTGTACTACTAGATAAAACTGTCATTGGGAACATTAAAATTGCACTAGCAAAGATTACTGGAATAACACCAGCAAGGTTTACTTTAATTGGAATATAGTTCATTACACGTTTATCTTGGTTTTGCATCATAGTCTTTTTAGCATATGTAATAGGAACACGACGCTCACCAAGTTCAACATAAATAATAATTCCTACAGTAGCTAAAATAAGAGCCAAGATTGCAATTACTGTAATGAAACTCATAGCACCACTATTTACCATAGTTACCGTTTGACCGATAGCTGAAGGGATAGCAGATACAATTCCTGCAAAGATAATTAAAGAGATACCGTTACCGATACCACTCTGTGTTATCTGCTCACCAATCCACATAAGAAGCATTGTCCCAGCTAACATAGAGATAGCAGAAAGAATAATAAATGTGTTATGATCAGCAAGTATAGCAGAGTTACCACTAGGTCCTGTAAGACTTTGCAGTCCAACACTTACACCAATCGCTTGAATTATAGTAATCACAATAGTCGCATAACGAATAATTTGCATATACTTAACCATACCGTCACGCTCTTTTTTCATCTGACCTAAAGTAGGAAATGTCGCAGCTAAAAGCTCCATGATGATTGAGGCAGTAATGTAAGGCATAATACCAAGTGAAATTATAGATAGTCTCTCAACAGCGTTTCCACTGAACATATTAAATAAACCAAGAGCATCTGCTTGATGTGAGTCGAAGAAAGAAGCGATAACCGCTGTATCTACACCTGGAACTGGCACATAAGCCAGCAGGCGATAGATAAATAAAAACCCGATAGTAATAAGTATCTTATTAACTAGATTTTTATTCATTATAACTAGTTACCTGTAGTAGTAACGTTTTCGTCTTTAATTTTCGTAGCTAATTCTTTCGCACCAGCTCCTACTAATTTAACTTTTACAACAGCTGCACCCATCTTGTGAACACCACGAATAGATTCGATAGTGATCTCAGAAAGTTCTGCAACAGCTTTAATTTTAGTAACATTGATAACATATGGCTTCACTAATCTAGAAGTAAATCCTATTTTAGGCATACGTTTTGCAAGTGGTTGTTGTCCACCCTCGAAGTTACGTTTTCTTTTGTAACCTGAACGAGATTTTTGACCTTTTTGACCACGAGCAGCAGTCTTACCAGTACCAGAACCTTGTCCACGTCCAACACGTTTACGGTTAGAAGTAGAACCTTCAGCAGGTGTTAAATTTTCAATACCCATCAATTATCCTTTAAGTCTACCAAGTGCTTCAACAGTTGCGCGCACTAGTGTGTTAGGGTTGTTAGAACCGATTGATTTTGTAAGAATATCTTGAATTCCTGCAAGCTCAAGAACTGGACGAGCAGCTCCACCAGCGATAACACCTGTACCTTCAGATGCTGGCTTAAGAAGAACGCGAGAAGCGTTATACTTATGCTCAATATCGTGAGCGATAGTTGAACCTTTAATCTTAACAGTTGTTAAGTTTTTAAAAGCGTTATCAACTGCTTTACGAATAGCATCTGGAACCTCTTTAGCTTTACCAACACCATAACCGATAGTACCATTTTTGTTACCAACTACAATCAATGCAGTAAAACGAAAACGACGTCCACCTTTTACAACTTTAGTAACACGACCAATATTTACAATTGATTCTTCGAAATCATCTCTGTTAATTTCCATCATGTCTCCTTAGAACTTAATTTCGTTTGCACGAAGTGAGTCACCAAACGCAGCGATAACGCCGTGGTACTGGTAACCATTACGGTCAAATACAATTTCGTTGATGTTAGCAGCTTTAAGTGTTGCAGCAAATGCTTCACCTAATGCAGTAGCACCTTCTTTATTTGCACTTTTACTGATTGACTTAGAGTTTGCAGCACATAATGTAGTTGCAGTAACATCATCAATAGCTTGTACACTTAAGTAACGATTTGATTTAAACACAGAAACACGAGGAAGTGTAGCACTACCAGATATTTTTGCACGAATACGTAACTTACGTTTTAAACGGTTTGCTACTTTGCTTTTTAATACTTTTGCATTCATAATTTAATACCTACCCTTACTTCTTAGCTGTTTTACCGGCTTTACGCACGATATGCTCTTCCATGTATTTCACACCTTTACCTTTGTAAGGCTCTGGTGGACGGAACGCTCTAATCTCAGCAGCTACTTGACCAAGTGTTTGCTTGTCGTGGCTTTTAAGAGTAATAACATTTTTAACAACTTCAGCTTCAACAGAATCTGGAAGTGGATAATCAATATCGTGAGAGAAACCAAGTTGTAAGTTTAGAGTTTTACCTTTAACAGCAGCTCTATAACCAACACCATTGATCTCTAATTGTTTAGAATAACCAGTAGTTAAACCAACAACAATATTTTGAGCTAATGCTCTATATGTTCCCCAGAATGCTCTATGAGCTTTTTCATCTGATTTAGTAGCGAAAGTTAAAACATTTCCTTCTAAAGAGAAGTCAACATTTCCTTTTGTATCTAAATCAACACTATTTTTGCCTTTAGCAAAAGTTATAACATTTCCATTTGTGCTAACTGTAATGTCAGCTGCAAATTCTACCGGTTTTTTACCAATTCTTGACATGCTATCTCCCTACCAAACTGTACACATAACTTCACCACCAATACCAAGGTCATATGCCTTGTCATTAGCTAGAACGCCGTGTGATGTACTTACAATAATAGTACCATAACCATTTTTGAAACGTTTGATCTCTTCTTTGCCTTTGTAAACACGTCTACCAGGCTTAGAAACTCTTTTCATTTCATTGATTACATTTTTACCCTCTTCGTTATACTTAAGTACAACTTTGATACTCTTTTTAACGCCTTCTTCGATAACGTTAGCTGACTCAAGGTAACCTTTTTCTACTAAGATATTTGCTAATGCTTCAACACTCTTAGAGTGAACTAAAGTAGTAACTGGTAATCTTCTCATACCTGCATTACGAACACGTGTTAATGCATCTGATACTAGATCATTAATTGCCATTATTTTTCCTTAATGTGGATGTACAAAAATGTACATCTGCTTTTGTTAGGAGTTTCAAGTGGAAGGCGAATGCCTACCAGCTTGACTTTCTAACACCTGGGATTAATCCCTCATTTGCCATTTTTCTAAAACAGATACGGCAGATACCAAAGTCACGTAGTACTGAATGTGGACGACCACAGATTTGACATCTTGTGTAACCACGTACTTTGAACTTAGGTTCTCTTGCCGCTTTTGCGATCATAGACTTCTTAGCCATTAGTTGCTCCCTTTAGTGAAAGGCATACCCATTTTCTCTAAAAGAGCAAAACCAGCCTTGTCTGAATCAGCAGTAGTAACCATAGTAATGTTCATACCATGAATTTGCATGATAGAATCATAAGATACTTCTGGAAAAATTAGTTGCTCTTGAAGACCGAAGTTATAGTTACCACGACCATCAAAACCATTTCTTGGAACACCACGGAAATCTTTCACACGTGGAAGTGCGATAGATACGAGACGATCAAGAAAGTTATACATATTTTCACCACGAAGAGTTACACGGATACCAACTGGCATACCTTCACGAACTTTAAAACCTGCAACAGATTTTTTCGCGATTACAGTAGATGCTTTTTGACCAGCAATCGTAGTAATTGTATCTTCAATGTTTTTGATAAGCTTATTATCTTTCATTGCAAAACCAGCACCAACAGAGATGATAATCTTCTCTATTTTAGGTGTTTGCATAGGATTTTTGATTCCTAATTCAGCTTGTAATTCAGATTTTAAACCTAAATATTTTTCTTTTAAGCGTGCCATCTAATTATGCCTCCACTTTACGTACGTTAGATACATCGATAGGCATTTCTTTATTGATATGACCACCTTTTGTATTCTCTTCAGTTGGTTTAACAGCTTTCTTAGCTATTTTACAACCCTCAACGATTACCTTGTTTTTCTTCACTAGTACTTCAAGTACTACTGCTTTAGTTCCACGGTCATCTCCAGCGATAATTTCTACAGTATCACCTTTTTTGAAATTAAACTTTGCCATACTATACAACCTCCGGCGCGAGAGAAACAATTTTCATAAAACCAGCATAACGTACTTCACGACCAACAGGGCCAAAAATACGAGTACCGATTGGTTCTCTCTTGTCATCAAGGATTACAGCTGCATTGTCATCAAAACGAATTAATGAACCATTTTCACGTTGAATCTCTTTATGAGTTCTAACGATAACAGCTTTAACAACCTTACCTTTTTTAACTTTAGCAGTTGGAGTCGCTTTCTTAACAGAAGCAACGATAACGTCACCTACTGAAGCATAACGACGCTTAGAACCACCAAGCACTTTAATACACATAATCTCTTTAGCACCTGTGTTATCAGCTACTACTAAACGAGTAAAACCTTGGATCATTATTTAGCTCCCGTTACTACTGTTTTAAGTCTAAAAGATTTAGTCTTAGAAAGTGGACGACATTCGATTGCGATAATCTCATCTCCAACTTTACACTCACTGCTTTCATCATGTACTAAGTACTTTTTGAAACGTTTTACAACTTTGTGGTAACGAGGGTGCATAACACGACGTTCTACAACAATTGAAATTGTTTTTTCACCAGCGATAGTTACTACTTTACCTTGAATTTCACGTTTGTGTGTCATCAACAGGCTCCTTAGTTTGCTACTGCAGTAAGTGCAGTATTTATCTTAGCAATATCTTTTTTAGCTACACGAAGTTCGCTAGTATTTTGAAGTTGCATCATTTTTTGTTTAATCTTAAGAGTAAACAATTCAGTCTTTTTTTCTTTAAGCATAGCGTTTAGCTCTGCTGTTGTTTTATCTGCTAAATCAGAATATTTCATTGTTCATCTCCGCAGTGATAATTTTACATTTAAATGGAAGCTTGTGCATAGCAAGAGTTAATGCTTCACGAGCGATAGTATCAGGTATACCAGCCATTTCAAATATGATACGACCTGGCTTAATATTCATAACCCATTGATCAACAGCTCCCTTACCTTTACCCATACGAGTTTCAAGAGGTTTAGCAGTTAATGGCTTAGCTGGGAATACACGAATCCAAATCTTACCTTGACGTTTAATATGACGAGTTGCAGAGATACGAGCCGCTTCAATCTGACGAGAGTTAATACGACCAGCTTCAACTGCTTTAAATGCGATGTCACCGAAAGCTAATGAGTAACCTGAACGAGCGTAACCACGGTTACGTCCCTTCATTACTTTACGATATTTTGTTCTTTTTGGCATTAACATAATTATTCAGCCTTTTCACTATTTTGACGTGGAGCACGTTTTGGACGACGCTCTTTTTTCTCTTCAGCTACTTCTACTGGAACACCTTTAGTAAGTACTTCACCTTTGAAGATCCATACTTTAACACCGATGATACCATATGTAGTGTGAGCTTCTGCGAAACCATAATCAATCTTAGCACGAAGAGTATGAAGAGGCACACGACCTTCTAAATACCACTCAGTACGAGCCATTTCAGCTCCACCAAGACGACCAGCAACTGCTACTTTAATTCCTTTAGCACCAGAACGTTGTGCACCTTGCATAACTTTCTTCATAGCACGACGGAAAGCAACACGACGCTCAAGTTGAGTAGCTACATTTTCAGCAACAAGTTGTGCTGAAGTTTGAGCTTTTTTCTCTTCTTTGATGTTTACAGAAATTGTTTTACCAATAAGCTTTTGAAGATTAGTTTTAAGCTTCTCAATATCAGCACCTTTCTTCCCGATAATAATACCAGGACGAGCAGCAACGATAGTTACACGAAGTCTTTTAACTGTTCTTTCGATGATGATGTTAGCAACACCAGCATAATAAAGCTCTTTCTTTAAAAAAGTTCTTATCTTGTGATCTTCACCTAAAGCAGCAGGAGCTGTTTTAAAATTAGGGAACCAACGGCTCTCCCAGTTACGGTTGATACCAAGACGTAAACCAATAGGATTAACTTTGTGACCCATATTATTTACCCTCCACTATTACTAAGATATGTGCTGTTGGTTTTCTAATACCTGAAGCCATACCACGAGCACGTGGACGGAAACGTTTAAGAACTGGACCATTGTCAACACGACAAGATGTAATTACACAATCTTCAGCTTCACTACCACTATTTGCAACTGCAGAAGCAATCACTTTAGAGATAATTTTTGCAGCTTTGTTTGGTGTAAACTCTAAAGCAGCCATAGCTTCTTCAGCGTTCATACCTTGAACCTCTCTTGCAATAAGACGAGATTTAATCGGAGATACACGGATAAATTTTAATAATGCTCTAGCCATGACTATCCTTTCTTCTGAACAGAGCCCTTATGGCCCTTGAATGTACGAGTTGGTGCGAATTCACCAAGTTTGTAACCGATATGGTTTTCTGAAACATGAACAGGAACGAACTGACGCCCGTTGTGAACATTGATTGTGAATCCAACCATGTCAGGAGTTACCATAGATCTTCTTGACCAAGTCTTGATAGGTTTTTTATTACCCTCAGCCTTAGCTTTTTCAATCTTTTTACTTAAATGGTCATCAACAAATGGACCTTTTTTTAATGAACGAGCCATAATTAACCTACCCTTTTAGCATTTGGTTTTCTACGAGTAATAATTAACTTATCACTTGCTTTTCTACGACGAGTTTTAGCACCTTTAGTCGGTTTACCCCATGGAGTAACCGGATGACGACCCGAGTTAGTTTTACCTTCACCACCACCGTGTGGGTGATCTATTGGATTCATTGCAGAACCACGAGTCTGAGGACGAATACCAAGGTGACGTTGACGACCAGCTTTAGCGATAACAATGTTACCAAACTCTTCGTTACCAACTTGACCTACAGTAGCTAAACACTCACCAAGAACTAAACGCATCTCAGATGAAGGCATACGTAAAGATACATATTTCCCATCACGACCCATAATTTGAGCAGATGTACCAGCAGCACGACACATTTGTCCGCCTTTACCAGTTTTAAGTTCGATGTTATGAATCAGAGTACCCACTGGGATATTCTTAAGTTTCATAGTGTTACCAGCTTTTACATCAAGACCATCAGCAGAAGATTGGATCATATCACCAACATTTAAGCCTTTAGGTTGAAGGATATAGCGCTTTTCACCGTCAGCATAAGTAATAAGAGCGATACGACAGTTTCTGTATGGATCGTACTCAATTGCACTTACAGTTCCTGGAATATCAAATTTATTTCTTTTGAAATCGATGATACGATAGATCTTTTTAGCACCAGCTTGACGGTGACGAGAAGTGATACGACCATTGTTGTTACGACCAGCATGAGCAGGAAGTTTTACAAGTAATGAACGAACACTAGGCTTAGCCGTAATGTCTGAGCTATCAACATTTGTATAAAAACGACGAGACGGAGTTAACGGTCTATAAGTTTTAATTGCCATGTGTTATACCGCCAAACTTTCGATTTGTGCACCTTCTGGTAAAGTAACATAAAACTTTTTGAAGTTATTTTGTTTACCTTGTACACCACGGAAACGTTTAGTTTTTCCGCTTTGATTTAAAGAGTTAATCTTGTTAGGAATAATCCCAAAATACTCTCTAAAAATTTCCTTAAGACCTGTTTTAGTCATACGAGTTGATGTTTGAACAACGATCACACCATCTTCTTGCATACCAAGAGTCTTCTCTGTATATATAATAGATTTAATATCTGTAATATCAGCCATTACTTAGCCTCACTTGTTAAAGTTTCGAATACAGCTTTCTCTATCACGATTGAGCGATAGTTTGCAGCTAAGTATGCGTTTAACTCATTAGATTCGATTACGTAAGTTTGAGATAAGTTCTCAAAAGCTAAAAACGTTGGCTCATCTAATAAAGATTTAACAAAAAGAGTATCTCTTTGGTTAAGTTGTTTCCACATAGCATTTGCATCTTTAGTTTTACCAGATGCAACTTCTATAGAGTCAACTACAAAAAGAGTACCATTTTGTGCATGCTCATTTAAAGCAAAGTTTAAAGCTAATTTCTTTTGCTTTTTATTTACTTTAAGATTGTAGTTATGGTTGTTCATAGAACCGAACGCTTTACCACCACCAACGAAGATAGGAGAACGACGTGAACCAGCACGAGCGCGACCGCCACCTTTTTGAGCCCATGGTTTCTTACCACCACCGCGCACTTCACTTCTACCTTTAGTAGTCGCTGTATTTGCACGTTGTGCAGCTTGAGCAGACTTAACATAAAGCCATAAGTTGTGAGGGTTAATTCCAGAGAATGACTCTGGTAATGCTAACTCAGATGCTTTTTCCATTTTTTCATTTAAAACGATTGCGCTCATTATTTAGCTACCTTTACACGACCTAGAGTACCGTTAGCACCAGATACAGAACCTAAAACCGCAATGATTTTATTTTCAGCATCGTAAGAAACGATCTCATTTTTTACACTGTTTTGACAGTTTCCGTAATGACCTGGCATTTTCTTACCTTTCATTACACGACCTGGCCACTCAGCATTACCAATTGAACCTGTTCTACGACCAAATCTATGACCGTGAGAAGCTGGACCACCAGAGAAGTTCCAACGTTTCATTGCACCAGAAAAACCGCGACCTTTTGTTGTAAAAGTTGATTTTACTACAGTAGCTTCCGCTAATGGAGTCATATCAATGTCACCAGCTTCAGTGTTTGCTACTTCTAAAGTAACGAAACGGTTGAATTCAGCAGATAAAGAGTACTTTTTCTGTTGACCTTCAATTGCTTTGTTTAATTTTTTACCGCTGTTGTAAGATACAATTGCAGTGCCTTCATTCACTTCACATACTTTAGCATCAAGAACTCTTAAAAGAGTAACTGGCTTAGCAGGAACAGTGATAGTACGAGTCATACCGATTTTTTCAACAATATATTCCACTACGAACTCCTTACTTATCCATAGAACGTACTTCTACGTCTACTTCCGGTGCAAGATCAAGCTTCATTAATGAATCTACAGTTTCTGGAGTAGCAGAAACTATGTCAATCATTCTAGCGTGCATACGAATCTCAAACTGCTCACGAGCTTTCTTGTTAACGTGAACTGATTTAAGTACTGTATACTTACGAATCTTTGTTGGTAAAGGGATCGGACCACGAATTGCAGCACCTGTACGCTTTACAGCCTCAACGATTGAAGCTACAGATCTATCGAGTACACGATGATCGTAAGCTTTCAATTTTAAACGAATTTTTTCCATAATTTTCCTTCATAAAGAACTCGTCAGGCGTTACCTGACTATTAACCACTATTATTTTAGGGTGCGAAATTATACCCAAGCTTCTCTATATATTCAAGGATTCAGGGGGTAAATTTTGATTTTAGAAGAAATTCATTTCCTTTTAAAAAGGAACAAATATTTTTTACTATCAAATAAACTTCTTTTTTTTCTCTCTTTTAGATAAAAATTCTAGAGATTATGCATTTAATAGATAAACAAAATACGCTATAGTTTTGATTATAAATAGATACCTGCACAAAAGTGTTGTAATTTTAGAGAATAAGCATCAAGGATAGCTATATATTATGCATGAGACACAATTAATCATAAAACCAGAATTTGTAGATACTTATAAGAAGGGATATCCACTTATCTCAAAAGAATCAATAGTTAACTCGAATCAACATATTGATGAAGGTTCTATTTTAATTCTTCTTGATGAAAAGAAAAAGTTTATTCTTAAAGGTTATCATGGAGTACAGAACAAAGGATATGGTTGGGTACTCTCTTCTAATAAAGATGAAAAGATTGACACGACTTTTTTTAGCAAAAAAATAAACTCTGCTATAGAGTACAGAAAAGAGTTTTTTACTAATAACAATACGACTGCATTTAGAATTTTCAATGGAGAGGGTGATGGAATAGGTGGTTTAACCATAGACTACTTTAATGGCTATTACCTATTAACTTGGTATAGTCTTGGTATCTATGAATTTAAGTCAGAGATATTAGAAGCATTGAAGAGAACTATTTCTTATAAAGGTATATACCAAAAAAAGCGTTTTGACTCAAAAGGTAAATATCTTAATGATGACAATGACTTCATATGTGGAGAAGAAGCTCCTACCCCACTCTTAGTCAAAGAGAATGGAGCTAATTTTGCCATTTATCTGGATGATGGAGCAATGGTTGGTGTATTTTTAGACCAAAGAGATGTTCGGAAAACTATTCGAGATAAGTATGCTAAAGGTAAAACAGTTCTAAATACTTTCTCTTATACTGGGGCTTTCTCTATCTTTGCAGCACTTGGCAGTTCTTCTAAAACAACAAGTGTTGACTTAGCTAAGCGAAGTCTTCCTAAAACAACAGAGCAGTTTCAAATCAATAATATTAATCTAAAAGATCAAGAGATTATAGTTGAGGATGTATTTAACTACTTTAAGTATGCTGTTAAGAAAAATCTTCTGTTTGACATTGTTGTTTTAGATCCCCCTAGTTTTGCACGCTCTAAAAAGCGAACGTTTAGTGCCTTCAAAGATTATGTAAATCTTTTAAAAGAAGCAATCCAAATAACAAAAAAAGGTGGCATAATAGTAGCTTCAACTAACTCTGCAAACTTTAGTATGATGACTTTTAGCGACTTTATTTCTAAAGCTTTCAGAGAGTTAAAGGGCAAGTATGAAATAAAAGAGAGATTTTCTTTGCCAAAAGATTTTAAAGTTTTAGATAAATTCAAAGAGGGTAACTACCTCAAAGTTGTATTTATAAAAAAGCTTAAGTAAGCGAGTATTTGAAAATGAGCCCTATTAAAATCGCTATTATCGGAGCTGGTCCTGCTGGTCTTATGGCGGCACAAGTCCTCTGTGAGGCTGGATATGCCCCTACTGTTTTTGACTCTATGCCCTCTGCTGCTCGTAAATTTTTACGAGCAGGTCGTGGAGGATTAAATCTCACTTATGCAGAGGAATCAACTCTCTTCTCTAGTCGTTACTTTGAAGCTGAACCTTTTTTACTCCCTGCTCTAAAGACCTTTAGTCCTGAGAGTATGCGTTCGTGGGCTGCAGAGCTTGGCTTTGAGACCTTCGTTGGCTCCTCTGGAAAAGTCTATCCACTTGATAAAAAAGCAGCTCCTCTCCTTCGTGCCTGGTTACAAAGACTAAAATCTAAGGGAACTCAGTTTAAAATGAAACATCGTCTAGTCTCATGGGAGAACGATACTTGGAAGTTCCAAACAGCAGATACTCTTCAAGAGTACTCCTTTGATAAAGTTATTTTAGCTTTAGGAGGTGCTTCTTGGCCACAACTTGGCTCTACAGGTGATTGGGTCAAAATACTTGAGAACAAAAGTTTAATAATAAACCCACTTAAACCTGCAAATATGGGCTTTAATGTCTCTTGGTCACAGATATTTAAAGAGAAATTTTCAGGTACTCCTCTCAAAAATGTTACACTTAACTTTACAGATATTAACGGGAAAACTCACTCCAAACTAGGAGAGCTTTTAGTGAGTGAAAATGGAGTTGAGGGTAATCTAATCTATACACATTCCAAACTACTTAGAGAGAAAATAGAACAGAACTCTCCACTAACCCTCTCCCTTGATCTTTTTCCTCACCGCACAGAAGAGAAGTTAAAACAACAGCTAAGTGCCTCTCGAGGTAAGCAGAGTTTGAGTGCCTTTTGGAAACGATTGGGCTTAAGTGGTGTTAGAGCATCTTTACTAAGAGAAGTTCTATCAAAAGAGTCCTTAGCGGATGCTCACTTAGTAGCAAAAACTCTTAAAGAGTTTCCTCTAACCTTAGACTCTTATAGACCACTCAAAGAGGCTATTAGCACGGCAGGAGGATTAAGCTTTGAAAATTTAGATACACACTTAATGCTTAAAAAATTTCCTGATGTCTTTTGTGTTGGAGAGATGCTAGACTGGGAAGCACCTACTGGTGGTTATCTCTTAACAGGAGTAATGGGACAGGGGAAACAAGTGGCAGAAGCTCTTTTGAAATCATTTGAGTAAAGAGTCACACTCTAATCCTATAGAAAACTTGTTATAATCTTTCTAATGGAAATATTACTCGAAGAATTTTATAAAACTGATCTCAGTTTAGAAAAATATCATTTTAGAAAACTCTATTTAGATAATAAAAGTTACCAAATAAATGGCATAACACATAGTGGTAAATCCAAACTTGTGAAGCATTATCTTTTAGGACTTAAAAAGAGTTCCTATCTTTACATTAACTGTAATGATATTCGTATAAACATAGAGGCACTTAACCGTACTCTAAACTCTTTTTGTAATAAAAACAAGATAGATGTACTTGTCCTTGATAACTATGTACAAACGATAAAGTTTGCTAATGTCTCTCAACTCATCATCACCTCTGAAACTCATTATAAGATAGATATTTTAGAAACTCTTCAACTCTACCCTTTAGATTATGAAGAGTTTTTAGCCTATGAACATAAGTATGACTCTTCAGCACTCAACCATTTTTTTCAAATTGGAGGCTTTGCACATATGCATAAAGTGAGTGCAGATGAGAGAAACCTCAACATACAAAAAATGCTTCGTTTTACACTTGATGATGTTTCATTTAACATTATAACCCTCTGTGCAAAATTTATGTCACAGAAACTCTCTGCCTTTACCATATATGAGCGTCTCAAACAGAGTCGTAAAATTAGTAAAGATACTCTCTACAAATCTTTTGATACTCTTGTTGCTAAAAACTACATTCATCTCTTAGAAAAGTTTGAACATAAACGAGCGACTAAGAAAGTCTACCTCTGTGACACCTCTCTTAAAACTGCTCTTAGTATTGAAAAGAATTTTGGAAACTTCTTTGAAAACATGGTCTTTTTAGAACTTTTAAAATCGCAAACAGAGTGCTACTATGATGATGGTATAGACTTTTATCTACCTCAAACAAATGAGATTATACTCTGTAAGCCACTTGTAGATGAGCGAAGACTTTTTAAAAAGCTTGAAGCTATAGAGGCATTTATCTTTACTCACTCTATAGAGAAAGTAACTGCCATTAGTATGAACAAAGAGGGTAGCCTATCTCACCCCCTTGCAGTTGTTGAGATAGTCCCTTTTGATATATGGGCCATAGGAGATTAAATGAATAAATTATGTGGAATAGATGAAGCAGGTCGAGGACCTATCGCTGGAGATCTGGTTGTAGCAGGATGTATCTTTGAAGATAATATCTCAATTGATGGACTAAATGACTCAAAAAAAATAAGTGAAAAAAAACGGTATAAACTTTTTGATGAGATTATTCAAAAGACGAATTATCATATAGTTGTTATTAAACCTAATGAAATCGATGAAAAAGGTCTTTCATACTGTATGACAAAAGCACTCCAAGAGATTCAAAGCTCTCTCCTTACAGATGAGTATCTCTTTGATGGTAATACAACCTTTGGTGTAACAGGTTTAGAGACTATGGTTAAAGCAGATGGAAAAGTAGCCGAGGTAAGTGCCGCTTCTATCTTAGCAAAAGTGACACATGATAGAAATATTATTCGTGATGCAAAAGAGTACCCTGAGTATGGATTTGAAAAACACAAAGGGTATGGTACAAAACTTCATGTTGAGATGATTAAAAAGTATGGTTACTCACCTATTCATAGAAGAAGTTTCAAACTCAAAGCCTTAGAAAAGACTCTTTTTTAAAACGCTATTACTCTCTCTATAAACCAGTATGATGAGAGGATCCCTACTACATAAGCTAATACTGTTCTTATCTTTAACTCATTTAATTTAATATGGCGTTTTAAAAGATAGAGTATAAAAGTCACCGCAAAGATAAAAAGAAGTTGTCCTAACTCTATACCTATATTAAAAGCTAAGAGAGAGAGTGGTATTTCATCTTGTGGTAGACCAATGCTACGGAGTACACTTGAGAAACCAAAACCATGTAAAAGACCAAATATAAAGGCAACAACTCCAAGATGGCGTTTTGTAAAGGTCTCTCTATTTACCATCAACTCTCTGGCTAAAAAGAGTATACTCATGGCTATCATCGCTTCTATATAAGCGATACCTACATTTATAATCCCAAGAATTCCAAAGGCAAGAGTGATAGAGTGAGCTAGAGTAAAGCCAGTTACACTCCAGAGAAGTTTTTTAAATGATGGTGAGAGTAAAATCAGTGAGAGTACAAAAAGAAGATGATCATAACCACTCCAGATATGTTCAATACCTAAAAGTACATACTCTTTAAAGAGTTCTAACCCACTACTCTCTTTAGTAATATGAATAAAAGGAGTTGTAGCCCGAAGAAGTGCTGTCATTTTAAAATCATCTTTTTCATAGGAGATTAAAACACCTCTATCTTTAGAGAGGAGACCATCAATCCAGACTCTCTGTTGCATCAGGCCCTCTTTTTTACAATCTAACTGATAGTCTCTTAAAATAAATCCATTTTCTATAGTATCAGAAAGAAGTTTAGGTTGTGAGCATACTTTAGGATAACGGATAGTGATATCTTCTCCTCTTGTATCTGAGAGAGGTTTTTTATAAAGCACTTTTATATTTTTACTTTCAAGCTCACTAATAACAATATAAGAGAGACCTGTCTGATGTGCTAAGAGAGAGACATGAAAGAGTACTAGGGATATAAAAAAACGAAATATATACACTACTCTATCTCAACTATATAACTCTGTAACAATTTTTTATATGCTTCATCTCTTGTTTTTCTCATATAAATTGCTTTATAATCTTGATATACTCTTCCTTCAACAGCATCAAACTCCAAAGGTTCTAAAACTATTTTTTCATCTATATATACTAAATAATTTTTACCCTTTGAAGGTATTGGTTTACTCCACTGTTGTGAGAATTGTGTAGATATCTTCTGTGTAAAATATCTTCCAAACTGCTGTGTTAAAAACTCTCTATTTTTGTTCTTAAGATATATACTATTTACAAATAGACTAGGCGTTATTGTATTAACAATTTTTAGAGTTTTTTTCAGTACGACACTCTCTTCTGACTCAAAACTGAGATAATGAAAACTTAATGCTTTTACTTCCGAATACTCTCTAATATTCTCTTTATAAAATTGATACAGCTTCTCCTCACTTGGCTCTGTAAAGTTTCTACTTCCCTGAAGAATAAACTCCATCTGTGAGATCAGACGCTCTACAATTAAAGCATCTTTTTTCTCAAGATCTAAATTATATGCCTCTTGGAGTAGTACTTGCTGATACTCTTTAAACGCGATGCTTGTATTTGACTCATTAGGCTCTTTTTGGAGCTTGATTTTTTTCTCTATTATGGCAGAAGCTGTATCACTACTCTGTGCATTATAATAAGCATATAAAAGAGCCCCTAAAACTAAAAAATGAACAAGCGGTTCTGATAATAAAAATTTTAATGTTTTTGTCATTGCTAAGTATATAGAGAGTATAATAAAATATCTATTAATAAGGATAGTTTAATGGTATTAGTCACAGGAGGAGCTGGATATATTGGCTCACATACATGTATTGCACTACATGAAGCCGGATTTGAGTTTGTTGTTTTTGATAATCTTTGTAACTCTTCATCAGAGTCTCTTCGTAGAGTTGAGAAGATTATAGATAAAAAAATAGCTTTTGTTGAGGGAGACATTCGAGATGCAAATGCACTTGAGTATGTTTTTGACAACTATAAAATAGATTCAGTTATCCATTTCGCAGGACTAAAAGCTGTTGGTGAATCTGTAGAAAAACCCCTAGAGTATTATGATAATAATATCAATGGTACGATAGTCTTATGTGAAGTTATGCGAAAAAATAACTGTAAAAAGATAGTTTTTAGCTCTTCAGCTACTGTTTATGGTGATCCACATACTACACCTATAAAAGAGGACTTTCCACTCTCTACAACTAACCCATATGGAAGAACAAAACTTTTTAATGAAGAAATTCTAAGAGATCTTCACACTTCAGACAATGATTGGCAAGTAGTCCTACTCCGATATTTTAACCCAGTAGGGGCACATAAATCTGGAACTATTGGAGAGGATCCAAATGGAATTCCAAATAACCTTATGCCTTTTATAGCTCAAACTGCTGTTGGTAAGCGCGAGTTTTTAAGTGTTTTTGGTGGAGACTATGATACTCATGATGGCACAGGTGTTCGTGACTACATCCATGTTGTAGATTTAGCGAATGGTCATGTAAAAGCCCTCCAAAAAATAGCTGCATTAGAGAGTGTACTCACAGTAAACCTTGGTACAGGAAATGGGTATTCTGTTTTAGATATGGTAAAAGCTTTTGAGAAAGCAAGTAAAAAAACTGTAGCTTATAAAATAGTTGAGCGACGTGCAGGTGATATAGCAAAATGTTTCGCTGACCCTAGTTATGCACTAGAACAACTTGGTTGGAGTGCAACAAAAGGTGTAGAAGAGATGTGTGAAGATAGCTGGAGATGGCAGTCACAAAATCCTAACGGATATAAATAAGTTCTTATAAACTTACTGGCAGTTGATCGAAACAACTGCCTCTCTTTTTCCCTTATATTTAAAAGTTTCCTCTCCATCTTTTTTTGTGATCTCGTCTGCTTTTGGTAGTGAGTTTACATTACAATTTGATGGTACATTAAACACCAACTCTAAATCAACATAGCCTGAAAATTTAAAATGCTTTATAGAATTACTGTTTTCATAATTTATTAATTTTGCATTTGCAGAGACAAGGTAGGCACTCTTTTTATAGTTTATCTTATCACTTAAATCTATAAGATAATGAGAAGAGCCATCTAAACTTATATAAGTATGTTTCTCAAAATGTTTTATTCCTACTACACTTAAAGAGTTGTTTAGATCTATGCCCACTCCCTCTTTTTCAATGCGTAGAGTATTAAGATCCTGCATACCATCAAATAGCCATTTATCATTTTCATTTGTCATAGAGACTATGTAATAGTCCATCACCTTAGGAATATACTCAGAAGTAAATATAGGCATTACATCTTGTGCTATTGCCCAATCAAAAACATACTCTAATGCTCTTAAGGATGCCTCTTTAGAACCAGAATAAAGATGATAATAGATATCTATAGGTTTAAATCTTCTAGGACTATTTGTAAGTTTAAAAGTCTGTACTACCCGCTTAAAACCCCAGTATGGCCCAAGCCAATCATTTGTAAATACATTCTCATTCTGTGCTCCAGTATAGACTTGAGTATATACACCTCTTTGCAATCCTAAGGGTGCTACACCTGAAAGCCACGGAGTAGTTGCTGTTATAATTGTATCGCCGCCATTTATATTTAATACATTAGACTTAGCAATAAGAGAGAGTGCATTTTTCCTAGGGGCACAATCTCCACTCCAAAAAACTGCTTTTGCTTTATGCTTTGGAGCAAAGTTTTCATTTATATTTTTAAGTTCACCATTAATCTCTTTTTCAAGAGAGAATGTATAATTTTTTGGTTTTAATCTATAAGCCTCATTAAGATTATCATCTACAATTTTATCCCAGAAAAATGGATGGGTAAAAGTATGTGTTGCAGGTTCTACATTCTCTAAGGCATACATATCTTTTGCAATTTTTCTAAGCTCCGGCGAGATCTTTGGATAGAGTCCCTTATCAGAGATTTCAGAACCTATTACAGAGACAGAGTGAGGAATTTTGTAGACTTTTAAAATTTTATTTAAAATTACATCCCCAGAATAGTATCCAAAATCACCCTCGACTCTATTCATCATACCATCACCATCTATATGAGTAAAGAGTAAACGCCGTCCATTCTCTGTTGTCACATCAGGTACAACTAACTCTTTTAATCCCAAAGCCTCTTTAAAAAACATAAAAGGGTTTATAGTCCAAATATTATCCTTATTCATAGAGACCATAAAAGAGCTACCTATAGCATAGCCACCCCATTTTGTAATAGCAGCAGGAGTAGAAGTAGTTGTATTTTTATTTTCATATACTAATAAAGGTTTAGCACCTTTTGATTCTATCTGCAGTGATGAAATAGCTAGTGGTACATCTATCTCATAGCCCATCATCTCATCTTTATGTTTTATCTTTTTTATAATTTCTGTTGTCGTCCGCACTTTAATACCTAAAGGCTTCAGTAAACTACTACTAGGTGCAAAACCAAAATTATTTGCAAAAATAACTTTAACACCTATTGTCTGAAGGTTATTTACCCACTTTACAAGTTTTTTAGGTTTCTTTATAAAATCCTGTAACCATATGATAACTCCAGCATAGTGTCTCATCTCACTCATTTTTGGTAAACCATTGTTGATATCATGCAGCTTTTGAACATATCCCATATATTCTAAAACAGTTCCACCATATTGATGTGCTTCAAGAAGTGTACGATCAAGTCTATGCTCATCAATGAGAGTAAATACTTCACGTTTTATTGCATTTTTAGATGAGAGTCCATAGCTATTTAACTCCCGATTTGCCACATAAGGAATAAAATTTTCACGTTCGAGTTTAGTAACAAGTGCTGCACCCTCTTTAGGCATATCTTTGAGATCGAGATAGTCAACACTAATAATATCAAGGTGATAATTTTTTATCTTAGTTAGATAGTAATCAAGCCACTCTCTATCTCCATCTGAGACTGCTTTATAAGCTAACTTTTTACCACCTACTCCCTGAAAATAAGACTCAAAGAGAACAGCATCTACAGAGTTATGGACTGCATCAATTACCTCAAATCCACGATTTATTACTAGCTTTGATTCCGGATAGCGTTTATGAAACTCATTTATAAATGATATTAGAGCCTTTTTATTTAGCAGAAGATCCTCTTTAGTTTTACTCGCTAACTGGTAAGAGTCAAGAGTATCAAAAAAGAAATTACGAAACCCTCTTTTTCTTTGTGGCTCTATCATTTTTTCAAATAAAAAATTTATATATTCACTATTTTTTAGATCAAGTACATCACTACTCCAAGCTCTGTTTTGTGCTAAAATCCACTCTTTTTTTACATGTTTATACTCATTAATCCCTCTATCTATCTCACCCACACTTACATAAGCATAGAGTTTCTCTTTATAAACTTTAAAACCATATGAGTCAGTGTTAATATGACTTGGTTGTACAATAATATAATCATGAATACCTACCATAGGATAAGAGATATTCTCACCATAATAGACCATAGCACTCTTCTTCTCTAACGAAGCAAACAGAGGGATAAGTGTAATAAAAAGTAGTGTTAGTAGTAGTTTCATAATATTCCTAAACTAGGGATGATAATACATAAACTGATAGTTTAAATATATCTCCCAAATTTTTCCACCTATGCCGTTTACAGAATCGGTATAAGATGCTCCTATTGAGAGATGATCTTGATGTAATACCTTACCACCAATACCCATATTAAACCCATAAGTATAATCATCTAAATCTGAGTTATAATAGGGTGAGAACTCTATATATGGTCGCCATACACGAGTATAAAGGCTTGAGTTTGCCATACCATACGAAATATTCATCCCAATATTATAAAAATCTATTGGAAGAACATTATATTGTGTTGGTGTTAGTTTATCTATCACTCCTCGTGAGCCGGATGTTTCATTATATAGACCTCGATCATAAAAAGCCCCTGCTCTTAAGTCTGGGTAGCCACTTCTAAACTGTTTTGAAACAAGAACTCGGCTATAACGACCACTTCCTAAGGCAACATCATCTTGAGAAGCATACTCATTATACTCTGTATGAAAATCTATAGTTGTAGAATTTAAAATTTTCCAAGCTACATCTGCACTTATAGCATCTTTTTTACCACCTAAAAGAAGCTGTGTACTCTCTAGTGTATCCATATTTTTTCCAATCTTAGCACTAAAAGTAAGATCTGTACTTGCTCTATATTTTCCAGATAACCTTAACTCCATATACTGTTTCATCTCATCATGGTACTGAGTCATTACTTCAAGCTCTCCACGATTATAAAGTCGTCTTAATCCCACTCCAATCTTAACTGTATTCTTTTCTACATTTGTAAAAATTTCCTCATCTGTACTCTTGTTGTGTGTATAAAAAAGATGACTTAAAAAAGTATAACCATCTTGAATATATGTCTTATTATTTACTTCAACATACTCTTGAAGAAGCGGTTCACGGAAGTAATAAGCAGTTTTTACATCTAGTTCATCTGAACGTTCACGACTTAAGCTCAAATGCTGAATATAGGAACTCTGGCTTTTTTCATTATTTAACATACTTTTGTAACTCATAGATTGAGAAAGAGCAATTTGGCCATCTGAATAAGCAGAGACTGAAGCATCATCTACTGAAATTATATGTAAATATATATCCAAAATATTTTCTATATTTGTATGCTCTTGAAATACGAGAGCATTGCTAAATCTTAACCACAATGCCTTCTTATCCATTCGATGATAAATCTTTAAACTCTTCTCTCTTGCACTATTTCTAATTGCCCATGAATAAGATATTTCATCATAGTTTTTCTGATTTAGATATAGTTTTGCTTTTTTCAACTTTTTTTCGAACTTATCAGGATTGAGTACATACATTGCAACACGAAGATACCCTGAGAGATACTTATCTGATTTTTTAAGTTTTGGATTCTCTTTTGCTTGAGATCTTAATCGTTTCTCTATAGCAATCATCTTTGTTTTAAAGCCATACTCATTTTGCTGTGCTTGAAAAATATATGCTTCTAAGAGTTCAAATTCTACTAAGTGTATGGTAGGGTCATTAAGGCCTATTAGTTTTTGTACATAGTATGAAGCACGATCTATCTCATTTATATTATAATATGCTGAAGCCATAGGAAAGTATAGATTTGATTTTAATTTTGGATTTTCCGCCATATCATTTAAAATCATTTTAACATTTTGTATATCATTTTGATCTGAATAAAACCAAAGCAGCTCAAGTTTAATTTGCATATTATTTGGTTCTAAAGCATAAGCCTTTGATAAGGCATATTCCTCTTTTTTATACTTATGATAGTGTGCATATATTTTTGATTTTATAATCCAATAGAGAGACTCCTGAACAAGGGGTGAGCTATTTTCATCTATATTTTTAACCATCTCATTAAGTGAATCATACTGTTCTGAGTTTAAAGCACTATTGGCATAACTATAAAATAGATAGGAGAGTTGATACTTTTTATAGGCCATTCTAGTTGCATGTGCTGCAAGTTTTGGATCACTTTTTTGATACACATATGCTACACGTTCATAATCTACTAAACGACTCTCATTATGTTGGATTAAATATTTTGAAGCAAGAGCTGCTTCTTCATTTTCTTGAAGATACCATCCTAAATCACTCTTTAGCTCATAATATTTTTTATGATCTTCTTTCGCATCATTGACACTCTCTTTAGTATGATTTAGTGCCCTATAACCACGACGAATATCATGTGATATGTAGTAGTATCTTGCTATAAGTGTTGCATCCTTTTTAGAGTATGGTTTCTCTTTTTCTAAAAGGACAACATATTTATTTGCAAGTTCCAAATCTCCCATATCAAGACTAAGAGTAAGTGCCTTAGTAAGTAATATTTTATTTGTAGGATCTTGTTTATACTGCTCATCTAAAACAGCAACTACCTTCTCCGGATATCCTAGTTTTCGATAAACCTTTATCATAAGATCAATATTCTTTTCACTAGGGTTTGCACGAGCACGATTAACAACAAGGGGTTCAATCTCTTCATACTGATATGTTTCTTCACCATACTCAATAAGATCTTTCTCCATATTTTCATCTCGTTTTATATCATACATCTTTCTTAAATGTTTCATTGATCGTGCTGAACGATTTGTCCATTTACATACTTCAAACATTTTTTGATTCCAGTAGTATGATGATGGATGCTTTGAGTAGCCACGAGAAGCAACTTTATATGCACTAGAAAGATCACCTTGATACAAAAAAACCTGAAGAAGTAAACGTAATTCTTCATCATTTTTATTTACCGCTTCAGTATATACTTTACTTATTCTTTTTGAACTGCTTTTTTTTACTTTACTATCAAAACGAGACTTATATGTCGTAGCAATCGTAGCATTAGCATAATTCTTTTTATACTCAGGGAGTGTCTCTTTAACAAGAGTATACTCTTCAAAACATTCACATCTCACTGTAACTGCTTTTCCTATTTGCATAACTCTACAGTTACTAGGATAACTCTGAGCTTCTAAAAGTTCCAAATTTTTTTCAGAATTATATTTACTTACAAGCTGAATAGTATAACAACTCTCTTTTGATTTTGCTAAAGCGAGTGTACTAAAAAGAAGGAGAAGAACAAAAAACTTCATCATTATAGACCACCTCTTAAGATTTTTTTTGAAAGTGATGAAGCATAATCAAGTTTTCCTGTAGCCATATATATTTTCAACATAAAGTTTCTTGCTTCTATATCATGAATATAAATAGATTCATACTCTTTGACTTTTTCTGCTGTTTTTACAAGTTTATTTCCTGCTTGAAGAGATTGTACCATTTTATAAAAGTACTCTTTTTTCTCTGTATATGTATTTGTCTCTTCTAAAAGTGACTCATAAATTTCTGAAGCTTTTATATACTCTTTCCTCATAAGATAAAACTCTGCTAATTTTTGTTTATAAAAAGTTCCAGAATCTAAATGTTTAATAAGTAACTGTTCTGCAATATCGTACTCTTTATAATTTAGACGAATATAATATTCTGCAATAATCCATTTTCTTTCACGATGTTTATCATATTTTTGCAGTGCCTGAAGTGTTTTTAATATTTCCATCCAATGATGCAAACTTTTTTCAAGATAATAATCCTCTTCTAAGAGTACAATATTTGTTGGATCTTTTTTGATTTTAGCATTTAAAAAAAAGTGTCTCGCTTTTCTATTATTTACAAAGAACGACTCTTGATACCATCTTTCAATATCATCCGGTGCATACATTTTCGAGTTAAAGATAGAAGAGAAAAGCTTTACTAAAACTTTCTTCTTCTCTATCTGTTTTTCTTTACTATGTCCTTCATTTTTCAGATAGTAATATTCTATTTTCTGAAGGTCATAACTTAGTAATGTTGCCTTATGTTGGATTTTTTCATCCTTACTATCAAGTAAGAGATTCAGGAGTCTTAAGGAAAGGTCCTTATTTCCTGAACGAAGTGACTGTTCAGCAAGTATAAGCATTAATGATTCATCATCAGGAGAGTGTTGCAAAAGATTTTCAAGATATAACATACTCAAATCATAATTAGATTTCTCAGAAAGTATCTGCTCTTTTAAAAGGTCTTTAGGATAGAGAACAAAAAGAATAGCACTAAAAACTACAAAAGTAAAAATTAACTCTTTATAAGTAATTACATAAGACTTAGTATGACTATTATCTACATGTGACATCAACTACCCCCCGTTTTGAGTTTTTAAAATTGAGTTCAATGTTTTGTTCTTTAACCTTTATAATTTTAGCTTTTGGTTTTGTTGTGTAACTACATGCTCTTGGTAAGTGGAAACTAAATTTAACATCTACATAGGAGTTTAATACATATCTTGTCGTATTTAATCCCTTAATAAATTCACTAATTGTTGCATTAGTAGAATGAATGTAAATATCTTTACTTTCCTTCTCTCTTGGTTTAAATTTTATTAGATGGCATTTAGAATTTCCCAAACTTATATAAGAAACACCTTTTAGCTGTTTCTCTCCATATACAGTAGTACTATATTTATAATCAATACTTTCATTTATATTATCAATACGGACTGTTTTTAAATCTTGCATTCCTTCAAGTAACCAATATGATCCTTCATGAGCCATGGAGGCACTAAAAAAGTCCATTGCCTTTGGTATATATTCGGATGTAAACATAGGAAATATATCTTGTGTTAAACTCCAATCAAGAACATATTTTAAAGCATTCAGTGAAGCTTTTTTTGATCCCGTGTAAATATGATAATATACATCTATAGGCTTTAATCTTCTTGGTGATTCAGTTAATTTAAAGGTTTGTACAACTCGCTTAAAACCCCAAAATGGTCCAAGCCAATCATTTGTAAATACATTTTCATTTTGTGCCCCTGTATATATTTGATAGTAACCTTTACGCTCTAGGCCAAGAGGGGCAACAAGAGTAAGCCATGGATTTAAATTACTTATTGTTGTATCCCCTCCATTAATATTTAAAATATTATGTTTGTAAATATATTCTAAAGTATCTGCTCTTGGAGCACAATCTCCACTCCAGAAAACAGTTTTTGCTTTTTTAGAATGAGATTTTTTTACTAACTCTTTATTCATAAACTTGAGTGTATTAGTCAATTCATTTGCATATGTAAAATGATAGTTTTTTGGTTTAAGTCTATATTCCTCAACTAAATTGCCATTTTTAATCTCACCCCAAAAAAATGGATGTGTGAACGTATGAGTTGCAGCTTCAACATTTTCTAATGCATACATCTCTTTTGCAGTATTTAAAAGACGTTCAGAAAGTTTTGGATAAAGTCCACTTTTTTCAACTTCTGCTCCAATAAGTGAAACAGAGTGAGGTAAATCATATTTTTTTAAAATCTCTTCTAAAATAATTTCACCAGAATAGAATTCAGGATTAAACTCAACAGCATTCACCATCCCATCCCCATCTATATGAGTAAAAAAAACCCTTTTCCCATTATGTGTTGTAGGATCGGGAACAAGTATTGGCTTAAGTCTAAGTGCTTCTGTAAAAAAAGAAAAAGGATTTATTACCCAGACATTTTCATTTCCCAGTTCTACCATAAAGGCTTCACTTACAGCATAACCACCCCAAGTGGTAATTGCTGCAGGTGTAGATTGAAGTCCATTTTTATCTTCATAAGTTAGAAGATTTTTTGCATTATGAGGTTTCATATAGATACTACTTTCACCCAAAGAAGGATCTACTTCAAAACCTATCATTTTATCTTTATAAACTATTTTTTTCTTATTAGTTAAGTTTTCATTTCCATCATAAACATCTATATTAAGTGGCTTTAAGAGCATTGCATCACTACTAAAACCAAAGTTATTCACAAAAGCTACCTTGATACCTTCACGATTTAATTCAAGAACCCATTCAACTAATTCCGAAGGATCTTCATAATCTTCTCGTAACCAAATAACTACACCTGCATAATGATGCATACTATCTATATCAGGAAGACCATTATTAATGTCATAAAGTTTTTGAATATATCCTAAATATTCCAGAGGAAGAGCACCTACTTGATGTGCCCCAAGAAGAGTTCTGTCATCCTTACTCTCATCTATTAAAGTAAATACTTCTCGTTTAACAGCTACTTTTGATGAAAGGCCATAAACATCATAAAAAATATTAGTTACATAAGGAATCATTCCCTCTGCTTCAATCTTTTTTATAATATCTTGAGAATCATCCACATCACGAGGTGGTTTTACAACAACTTTAATAATTGCAACTCTTGCACTATCTAACAAAATTTTTATCTGCTTTGAGAGTGTAGTATTTGCAGGAATCACAACAACTTTAAGAGTTTCATAAAGATTTTTTTCTACTTTTAACTTTACATTTAAAGCTATTTTTGCCTCTGGATACTTGCTATATACATAGTTAAGAACTCGTGAGGGTGAGACACTACTTCTACTACCAGAATAAAGTGTAAGATAGAAATTTTCAAATCCTCTACTATGTATCTCTTCTAAATTTTTATACACTTTATCTAGAGATCCTCTCAAATCTACTGATGCATATATCTTCTCTTTATATATTTTAAAACCATGTCTATAACTATTAATTTTTTCTGGTTTAACAATTATATAGTCATGTATTCCAACCATAGGATAAGAGATATCTTTTCCATAATAGATAACAGCACTACTTCTATCTAACGAAGCAAAAAGAGTTGTTCCTAAAAGGAGAACAACAAGAAAAAATCTACTGCAACATAAATGTTTCATAATCCAACCTATCCATCTCATTTCTGATCACAATCAATGAAGCCATAAAGACTAAAAGAAGTGAAACAGTATATCCATAACCAAACATTG